>Ga0101944_10000216_pt1 | contig 185779 bp, 128 predicted proteins | sample DewCreD2012metaG_FD_75245 | JGI IMG/M metagenome (GOLD analysis project Ga0101944, IMG submission 75245) | Hot spring sediment bacterial and archeal communities from British Columbia, Canada, to study Microbial Dark Matter (Phase II) - Dewar... ...
AGGAGAGCGCCCTGGACCTGGCCACGGCCGTCATCCTGCGGGCCAGCGAGGACTGGGCCCTCAGGAGATACATGGACATGACTCCTCTTAAGGCCCTCTACACAAAATTCGCGACTTGACCTGCCAAGTGTCCCGTTGGACCATCCTGCCGGACGCTGGCGATGCACTGACACTGGGGAGAGGTTTGCATGGGTACCACACGACTACCTCATCGTGTTATACCGAAAGACCAGTGCGTCCTTGACCCCTGGGTCGGCACCGCCGATATTGGCGGGTGAAGTGGCCGCAACAGAGAGGTGGCCAATGAAGTGGGTCTTGTCGATCGTTGCGAGTCTCCTTCTTGTGGTAGCGCTTGGCAATTCCGACACGCTCGTGCTGAAGGGCGGGAAGAGGATCGAGGTGCAGGCGTTGCAGATCTCCGGGTCGTACGTCGTGGCGACGCTCCCCGGCGGCTCGAAGAGCTGCTATTCGGTTCGGGACGTCGACCTGGAGGCGACGCGAGCCCTCGCGACGCAGGCAGGTGAGTCGGGTGAGAAGCCGATCGGCCCGTCACACGCGGAACCAGGCCAGGTCAAGTCGGTGGCGAGGCTCGCGTCTGAGCTGAGGACGCCGGAAGAGGCAGCCCGTGCGGACGAAGAGGCCCTGCGGCGCTTCATTCTGCTTCGCTCTGACGCTGCGGCGGATGGCGACGAGCCATCGGCGGTTCAGCCGGAGGCAACACAGGCAGAGGCCGATCCCACGAAGCTCGAAGCGCTGAAGCAGTTCGAGGCGGATGCGTTGAGCCTCGCCGCGACCAAAGAGGAGCTGGACCGCACGATGGACGAGTACAACGCCGGCTGCCGCAATCTCCATGACATCACGAAGAAGGCGAGCGGGATCAGCTACGACGCGCAGGGGCGGCCCTACCCGATCACGATGGACGTCAGCATGCCCGACCCCCGCACAGGCAATTGCTCGGCGCTCTGGGCCAAAGGCCTCTCGCTCTACCGCTCGGTTCGGGAGGGCCTGGAAGGTGCGAAGGGGAGAGCGTTCCTGGCCGGCGTCTATGCGGGAGACCTTCACGGGATCGTGCAGCGTGCGGGCCTCGGCGAGTTCGAGTAAGACGGGCAAGAAGGAGCGAAGCCCGCGTCCGTCGCAGGCGCAGCCGCTTGCGTGGCGCCGGGGCCGGGCTTGACTGGCAGAGACCGAGGCCGTATCTTCATTGTCGATACGTACGGAGGTGCTCTGTGGAGTCGCGCGTGCAGAAGTGGGGGAACAGTCTGGCGGTCAGGATCCCGAAGCCGCTTGCCTCGGAGGTCGGCCTGGGTGAGGGTGCGCCCGTCGAGCTCCGCGTGAGTCACGGCTCCCTCGTCATCACGCCGGCCGAACGCCCTGTCTACCGCCTTGCCGATCTCCTCGCCGGCGTGCGGCGCTCCAACCTCCACGCCGAGGTCTCGACGGGCCTCCGTGAAGGCGAGGAGGTGTGGTGACGACCGTGTCGTACGTCCCGGAACGCGGCGATGTCGTCCGGCTTGCCTTCTCTCCCCAGGCGGGCCGGAAGCAGGCCGGCCGCCGCCCTGCCGTCGTGCTTTCGCCCAAGGCGTACAACGGCAAGGTCGTTAGGTGCCAGGTCCGCCATAGTTGATGAACCTGGCCAAGTGATCCATTCAGAGTGGACGTGGCACCGAGCTGGCACCCGGAATCTCGTCATTTCTCCGGCGTCGTCGCTTCGCCTTGCCGTATGCAGACACTCCCTCCACGCGCGACCGAGAACCCGTTTCGCAGCACGACGGCATCGGACGCGGTGAGGTGGAGACGCGCACCGCTGCCGACTCGCAGCATCGGGCCGGCACGCCCATCCCGGCCCGCTACTCGGCGAGGTAGCGCCCAAAGGTGGGGTTCGTCATCATCCAGGCGTGGACGCGCGGCGAGCCGCGCAGGAAGCACGCCGTGGACAGGAGCAGGAACGGCGTCGTCGGCAACACCGGCAGCGGCACGCCGAGCGCGCCGAGGGCGAGGGACACGCCGCCGGCGAGGTTCCACAGCGGCCGCGTCCATCGCCTCCCCGTCGGTACCCGCTTTGTCTTCACGGTGCCGTCTCCCTTCGTGCCGCCGAACGGACAAGACGGCACCGCCCCGCCCCCCGGCCTGAACGCACAGAATAAGTCATGCCTCGGGGCCGCGCACCGTACAGGGCATCGCTGCGGAATCCAGCACAGCTGCAGTGACGCATGGCCCCGAGTCCTCCCTGATCGAGGGGCAGCGCACGCGGCGGGCAGGATTCGCGAAGGCGGAGTGGAGGAACTCTGGAGCTGCGCCGGGCCGTGCGCAGGTGCGGCCGGGGCCGCAGTGGCTCGCGGCATGCACGGTGCGCCGGGTTCGCGGAGGTGGCACGAGGCCGAAGGGTCCGTCGGTCATCGTGCGATGTGCCTGCCCCATCCTCGCAAACATTGTGGGAAGGTGAGATCGTGAAGGGCGCTCCTGGCGGCGCTCGCACGCACGTGCATCCGCGCAGGCGGACAGACAGCTGCTGCGAGAGCAGCCTCCGGACAGGCGTGTCCCGCATCCCTTGACATACATAGAAGAGCACTGTATAAGGCTTCTATGTACGAAGCGTGCTGCTCGCTGATTACTGGGCGGATCGGCCGATGAATATCGGCAAGGACCTCGTCGCCGCTTCGGCCACACCGCTCGTCCTGGCGATCCTCGCTGAGGGGGAGAGTTACGGCTACGCCATCATCAAGCGCGTCGCCGAGCTGTCGCGCGGTGAGCTGCAGTGGACGGACGGCATGCTCTACCCCGTGCTCCACCGCCTCGAGCGCCACGGCTTCGTCGAGGCCGTCTGGGGGTCGTCCGAGTCGGGGCGGCAGCGCAAGTACTACCGGCTGACGGACCAAGGCGCGGCCGAGCTCGAGGTGCAGCGGCGGCAGTGGCAAGTGGTGAACGCGGTGTTGCAGGGGACGTTGTTCGCGTCGTGCCAGCATGTGCCCCAGTGGGGGTGACCGGTGACGGGACAGGCCGAAGGATTTACAACAGCGGCGGGCGCCTCGCTGGAGGAGGGCATTGCCGAGTGGCGCGCCTACCTGCGGCGACGGCCGGGGATCCACGCCGCGGACGTGGACGAGCTGGAGGACCACCTGCGCAGCCAGGTCCAGGCGCTCCAGCATGCCGGGCTCAGCGAGGAGGAGGCGTTCCTCATCGCCGTCAAGCGTCTCGGCGAACTGGACGCCATCTCCCGCGAGTTTGCCCGGGAGCACTCGGAGCGGCTGTGGAAGCGCCTCGTCCTCGGCGCTGATGGGGCGCGCGAGGGGCGCCCCGCCCACCGTGACGCCGCACTGGCGTTGGCGCTGGCGGTGGCGGCCGCAGCGGCGGTGAAACTGCCGGAGTTGTTCGGCGTGCCGATGCGGTTCGACGAGGAGCTGCCCACCTTCTACATCCGCAACGCGAGTCTCTTCGTGCTCCCCTTCCTGGCTGCGTTGTTCGCGTGCACGCGCGCTCTCGGCCCGGGCCACTGGGTGCGGCTGGCGCTGCCGTTCGCGGTGGGCGCGGCGGTGATCAATGCCATGCCGTTCGCAGCCCGCGGCCACACCGAGCTTTTGGCGGCGCTGCACCTGCCCATCGCCCTCTGGTTTGCCGTGGGCGCCGCGTACGCCGGTGGCCGCTTCCGCGAGCACGGCGCGCGCATGAACTTCCTTCGTTTCTCCGGCGAGTGGTTCATCTACTACACCCTCATCGCCCTGGGCGGCTGGGTGCTGCTGGCGCTGTCCGCCTTCGTCTTTGGGGCCATCGGGCTAAGGCCCGAGCCGTGGCTGGTGACCTGGGTACTGCCGTGCGGCGCGGCGGGGGCGGTGCTAGTGGCGGCTTGGCTGGTGGAGGCCAAGCAGGGTCTCATCGAGACCATGGCGCCGGTGCTGACGCTGCTGTTCACGCCGCTCTTCGCCCTCATGCTGCTGGCGTTCCTCCTCACCATGGCGTGGACCGGCAGCGGCGTGGCGGTGGAACGGGAGGTTCTCATCGGCTTCGACCTGCTGCTGGTGGTGGTGGCGGGCCTGGTCCTCTACACCGTCTCCGCCCGTGATCCCGCCAGGCCCGCTGGCGTCTTCGACGTGCTGCAGCTCGTCCTCCTGGCGAGCGCCGTGCTGGTGGACGCCGTGGCCCTGACCGCCATGGCCGGGCGGATCTCATCCTTTGGGGCCAGCCCCAACAAGATGGCGGCGCTGGGCGAAAACCTCGTGCTCTTGGTGGGGCTCGGCTGGTCGGCGCTCCTCTACGCCCGCTTTCTCCTCGGGCGGGTGCCCTTCGCCGCCATCGAGCGCTGGCAGACCGCCTACCTCCCCGTTTACGCGGCGTGGGCGTGGGTGGTGGTGGTGGTGTTCCCGCCGCTGTTCGGGTTCCGGTAGGCGCCAGAGCACGCTCGCCGCCGCCCGCCGGCAACCCCAGCACCGCCGGCCCTCCCCGAGGGGCCGCACGGGCCCGGAACCGTCGAGCAGCGTCCTCCCTCCCCTCGGCGCGTGCCGGCCAGCGGCCACGTCTATACTCAAATCAAGGACGGCCCCATGGCAGCCACCTCGACCCGTGGTCTGGCGACGCGCAGGCTCCTCGTGACCCTGGGGGCCGTGCTGGCCGTGGGCTGGGGGAGCGGGTGCGGCTGGCCGTTTCGCCGCGCACCGCTCAGGGTCGTGGTGGAGAGCGTGCCCGGTACGCTCGATCCTCATCGCCAGAACCAGATCGTCAGCTGGGCGATCGTTGCCAACGTTTGCGAGGGGTTGGTGGGATTTACCGGCGACATGCGTCTCGAGCCGGTTCTGGCCGAGGGCTGGGAGCGGCTCGACACGGAGCGGGTTCGCTTTCGCCTGCGCAAGGGTGTTGTTTTCCACGACGGGTCAAAACTCGGCGCCGGCGACGTGGTGGCAAGCTTCGAACGGGCCCGGGCAAGCCCGGTGCCCGGCATCCAGCACCACCTGATCGGCATCCGCGCCGTTCGCGCGGAGGGCGAAGACACTGTCCTCTTCGAGACGGACGGCCCGGCTCCGACCCTCCTCAACCGTCTCGCTTACCTGTTCATCGTGCCGCGCACGCAGGCGACGGAACGAGAGATCGCACAGCCCATCGGCACCGGCCCGTACCGCGTGGCGGGGCGTGACGCCGACGGAACGGTGCGCCTGGAAGCCTTCGCGGGCTGGCGCGGGCGACCGCAGGTGGGCCGGGCCGAGTTTCGTGGCGAGCCCGACGGCAGCCGGGCGGTGGCGGCCCTGCTGCGGGGCGAGGTGGACGTGCTTCGCCGCTTGCCCGACGAACGGTTGCCCGAGGTCACGCGGGCCCGCGGGGTGCGCGCCCAGGTGCAGCCCGGAATGCAGGTTCGCCTGCTCGTCACGGTACCCGGCGCCGCCAAGGGCGCGGCGCGTCGCGCCCTGGCGGACCCACGGGTGCGGCGCGCCATGCTCCACGCCATCGACCGGCAGCGGCTGGTGGATGAGGGCTTCCGCGGTAACGGCACCGTGGCCTCCCAGTTCGTCCACCCCGTGGTCTTCGGGTTCGACCCCAGCATCGCCCCCCTTCCCTACGACCCCCGTCGTGCCAGGGAGCTGCTTGCCGAGGCCGGCTTCGGGGCGGGTTTCGCGGTGGAACTGGGCCACGGCGAGCTTCCCTGGCAGGCCGTGGCGCCCATCGTGGAGGATCTGGAGCGAGTGGGCCTCCAGGTGAAGGTACGTCCGCTCCCGTTTCCCGAGCTGCTCGCGCAGGCCCGGGACATCCCCCTGCTGTACTACGGCCGCTCCTGCACCATTGGCGACGCCCAGGACTTCCTGGACGCCCTCCTCCACACCCCGGACCCGGCGCGGGGCTACGGTACCGAGAACTGGGGCGGTTACTCGAACCCGCGAGCCGACCAGGCCATCGAGGCGGCCGGTCGCGAGCTGGACCCGGCGCGGCGGCTCGTGCTGCTGCAGCAGGCCCAGCGCGTGGTCCTGGAGGACCTGCCGGTCCTGCCGCTGGTGATCCGCTGGAACTACCTGGGGCTGTCCGACCGGATCGAGGTGCCGAGCCGGTACGACGAGTGGTTAGTCCTCGCGGACTTTCGCTGGCGCTCTTGAGGCGGCGGGGCGGACACTCCTTCGCCGGGTTCGCGCCTCCGGCGGGGGCACGCACCCGATCTGCGCGGGGCGGCGGAAACCGCCGAGAACTCGTGGCCCTTGTCCCGGCCGATCCACCGCGCGCCGTACCCGCCCCTGCCCCGGGTGCAAGGCCCTTGCTGGCGCTCAGTGCAGCCCAGGCGCCTGTCTCCTGCGCTCCGCGGCGCGGGCGTGAGTGGCGGCCTGCTGCTGCGGTCCGGTGCCGCTAGCGGCCCACCGGCCCACCTGTGCTGGCGGGGGAGGGGGACGGCGGCGCCTCGTCGGCGCAGGTGAACTCCACCGAGGGATCGCGTTCGGGCAATGGCCAGCGGATGATTCGGCCCTCGCTGTCGCGAATCCACGCGAAGCCGTCCCCGAGGGCCAGGAGGTGAGCGCCGTCTGGAAACGGCAGCGAGGCGATCACCCGCGGGCCGGTCATGTCCCAGAGATCGAGCCGCTTCCCGCGCTCTTGGACGGCAGTGCGGACCACCACCCCCAGCGTGCTGCGGTAGGTGGTCGCAGCCACCACCGCCGCTCGGAACGACGGGTTCAGAGCACCGCGCTTGACACCCTCCAGGATCGCGGTTCGATGCGGTTCGGAGAGGTTGCGGGCAAACTCCGTGACGGCGCGAACGTTTTCCTCGCCGGTGAGCGCCCTGCCGGTGGCCGCCAGGCACGGGGGCGGCTCCACCCGGAGCCACGGCTTGCCGGATTGGGCCGGGCGCCACAGCTCGTAGCGGGCCTGCGGGAGGATCCAGACCTCGCGGCCCGATACCACGGGCTTGAAGGCCGCCAAGCGCGTGCCGGCAGGGAGGTGCAGTTCCGCGGTGAGTCGCGCGAGTGCCCGCTCCACGTCGAACCGGCTCGTTTCCCGCCCCTGGTGGTCCACCGTCCACACCGTGACGTCGTCCTCGGCCAGCGAGGTGGGGTTGGTGACCAGGAGCCAGCCGTCGCGATATCCGGCCGCTTCCAGGGTGATGCCGGGGAGGACAAAGGAAGCCACCACCTCGCAACGCCGGAGGTCCACCACGGCGGCTTTGCGGCGCTGCTCGGCGCCCGCCACCGCGTCCAGGAACAACAGCAACGCGCGGTCGCCGGAAGCGGCCAGGGGGCCCCCGTCCCCCTGGGCAAGGGCATGATCCCCAGGGCAGTGCCCGGCTTCCCCACCGTCGGCCGTCCACCGCCTAAGTTCCCCCGTCGCGTGGTCCCAGGTCACGAGACCGCCGCTCCCGTCGCTGGCGACGGCCACGGCGGCAGGCAGCGGCCAGCCCTCCAGGGATGGCGGCGGGGCGCCGGCCGCAAGGACGACGCCCGCCGCCGCCAGGGGCAGGATCAGTTGCACCACGAGTTGCTGCCCCTGTCGCCGTTGGTACACGCCCATGCGGAACCGGTGCACACGCGGTCCTCCATGGCCAGGAAGGTCGTGCAGGTTTAGCAATCCATCTCCCAGCCGCAGGTCACACGGCGATCATACCCTGCCGCGTTCCTGGGCAGCACCGTGGCCGCCACGACGGCGAGGCCGGCAAGAACGCTCGTGACCAGGCGGTTCGTGTTGCGGGGGTTCCTCATGTGTTCCTCCCTTCTGCACCACCTGCTCGGTGCAGGTGTGCTCCTTCGCGACTCGGATGAACTTGTCATGGCGAGGTGGCGCCGCACGGGTCGTGACCCGCGGCGCGCACGGCCAGGCGGCGAGCGGTGTGTTGGCAGGCGATCCACACGGCGTCCCTGCTGACCTCGACGGGTTCCCAGGCGCCGGGGGGGACGGCGGCGTCACCCACCAGACGCGGTGTCCCTGTGAAATCCCACACGTCCACCCGTGCCTCTGCGCCGCCCGGCGGCGGTTCGATACGGACGGCCACCAGCGAGCCGCTCACGGCGACTCTGCCCACCGCCGCCACGAAGGTGCGGGTGGCGGAGGCAGCCGACGCCGCCCCGGCAGGTGGCGATGGCAGCGTGCTCATGATCTTTTCGATCTCGGCTGCAGGATCGTCCCCTGTCGCGGTGGACGTGACCGTGCAGGAGAAGTACGCCGCCATGCGGCGGCTTGCCTCCTCTCCGGCAAAGTGGTACCCCTCGACGCGCCGGCAGCTGGGAACCAAATCGCGGCTGACCGGCGACGATCCCAGGCGCCAGAACTCGTACCGTCCGGCAGGGATGGCCCACAGCGTGCCACGCACGGCAAGCAGGCGAGGGTTCAGGGCCGCCACGGCAACGTCCAGGTGCTGGCCGAGCGCCGCCAATTCCGCCGCTGGCAGCACAACTTCCCCCCGCGGCGCGCCGTCGAAGGTCCAGCGGGCCACCCGCGGCGTGCCCGTTGCGGGAACGCTCGCCAGCAGCCAGCCATCATCGGCCGGCCAGCTCCGCACCGGGTACTCGTCCCACGCAAAGGAGCCTTCGCTCTGGCCGGTGGCGATGGCCAGCACGCGGCACAGCACCCCTGGCTCCTGGGGTACGCAGGCCAGCGCGCGGCCGCCCCGTGCCGCGAACACCGTCCCTGCCCCCGGACGCAGCTCGCCAGTCGAGGCGGTGCCCAGGCGCCGGCCGGAGCTGTCCCAGCGGGTGAGGGCACCGCTGGGCTCCCAGGTCACCACTTCCCCAACTCCGGTGCCGGCCACCCGCGTGCCGGAAGGCAGCGCCGCTGTCCCCAGCGGAAGCTCCCCGGCAGCTGCCACGCTGGCCACGAACCCGGCGAGCATCCAGAACCTTCGCATAGGCCTCTCCCCCAAGGAGCTCCTTCAATGATTCTCTCTCTCTCTCCGCCGTCAAGTACCCCGCAGCGCGAGCCCCGTGGTCGGGCCGGAGTGCACACCATTGCCGCGCTCCGTTGCGGCCACTGGCCACGCCGGAAATATCGCGGCGGCGGCGCGTGGTTGGCGGGGGCGGAGGAACGACGATGCCGGAGATCACGAGGAAGGGTTTAGCCCGTTGGCGGGGTGACCTGAAGAACGGTGGGGGTGTGCTGGCCACGGCGAGCGGCGCCCTTCAGGAGGCGCCGTACTCCTTTGCCTCGCGGTTCGAGGACGCTCCCGCCACCAACCCGGAGGAACTCATCGCCGCGGCTCACGCCGCCTGCTACGCCATGGCGCTGTCCAACATCCTGGCGGGGGAGGGGCATCCGCCGGCCGAGGTCCGGACCCAGGTGACGCTGCGCATGCGGATGGACCCTTCCGGGCCGAGCATCGTCGCGGCGCACATCGAGTGCGACGCGGAGGTTCCCGGGATCGCTGCCGCGGATTTCGAGGCGGCCGCGGCCAAGGCCAAGGAGGGGTGCCCGGTCTCCCGCCTTCTCAAGCCAGGGCTGGAATCCCTCACCCTCACCGCCCGGCTCCGGTAGCGCCGCCAGCCGCGGCCCGGGGCGTTCTCGCCCTGCCAGGATAGGGGGCCGACGCCAGGCGCAGGGGTTCCACTACAATCCGCGCCATGGCAGGAGCGTGGACGAGCGGGGCGCGGGCAGCAAGTGTGGCCGTCATCGCCGCTGGCCTGCTGACCGGCGTGGCGGCGGCCTTGGACGGGGTGGTCCGCACGCCGGCGGGCGCGCCGGTGGCCGGCGCGCGGGTGCAGGTGCTGGGGCGGGCCGCGACGGCCGTCACCGACGGTGAGGGGCGTTTCCGCCTCGAGCCCGACCCCACCCCGCCCTTCGTGCTGCTCGTGTCGCGGCCGGACGGGGTGGCGCTGCGTCCGGTGGCGGTCAACGAGCTGCCGTCGGGGCCGCTGGAGGTGCAGCTCGCGCCCTTCGCCAGCGAGGAAGTTGCGGTGATCTCGGGGGCCGCGCCGGATCTGGAACTGCCCCCGGCGGCGGCCTTCACCCTCACGGGCCGGGCCGACCTCGAGGCGCGGGCGCCGGCGCAGCTCTTCCAGGTCCTGGAAACCGTGCCGGGCGCCGGCCGGGTCGGCGACGGCCTGGCGGCGGTCCCGTCGCTGCGCGGCCTGGCGTCATCCCGGACCCTCATCCTCCTGGACGAGGGGCGGGTGAGCGCCGAACGGCGCGCCGGGCCCTCGGCCACCTTCCTCGACCCGGCCACGGTGGAGGAGGTGGAGGTGGTACGCGGCCCGGGGGCGGTGGCGTACGGCTCCGACGCCTTCGGCGGCGTCATCCGGATCCGCACCCGCATCCCCGCCTACGGGGAACCGGAACGGGTTCGCTACGAGCTTGCCGCCGCCGATGCCACCGGGGAACTGTCCGGCGCCTTCGAGGTGACGACCAGCGTCGGCGGTGGTGGTCTCCTCGTGGGCGCCGCCGCTCGGCGCTTCGACGACTACGAGAGCCCCTCCGGTCAGGTGCCGGTGTCGGGGGGGCGGAGCCGGAGTTTTCGCCTCGGCTATCAACGTGCCGTGGCCGGCGGCGCGTTGCGCCTGCTGTGGCGCAGCGATCTCGCCGACGACGTGGGCAAGCCGGCCAGCGACTCCGGCATCACCCGGACCTCCTACCCCGAGGAGCGCTCGCACCGACTGGCGGTGCAGTACGACCGGGGGGCGGTGCTGGGGTTCTCGCGACTGTCGCTGGCCGCCACCTGGGACGATTACCGCCTCGTCACCGACAAGGAAACGGTACCCCAGGAGGGCACGCCGCGGCAGATCGTGCGGGCCGACGTGGCGGCCAACGACTGGGGGCTGCGCGCGGAGGGGGAACGGCCGGTGGGCCGGGCCCGTCTGGTGGTGGGGTTCGACGGCAGCGGCCGGTTCAACCTCTTCGCCGCCAATGACACCATCCTTTTCGCCCCGGGGGAGCCGTGCTGCGCCACCGGCGCCAGCCGCGAGGTCTCCATTGCCGATGCGGACCGCAGCGACCTCGGTGTCTTCGCCAGTCTCGGCGCCGGGCTGGGTTGGGTGGAGCTCTTTGGCGGGGTGCGCTACGATACCGTGGGGAGTTCCACGAGCGGCGGGTACTTCGGCAATCGCCACGTGAGGAACGGCGCGGTCTCCGGCTTCGCCGGCGCCACGCTCCCGTTGGGGGGCGGCTTGTCGCTGGCCCTCCAGGCGGCGCGGGGTTTTCGGGAACCGCTCCTCTCCGACCGGTACTACCGGGGCGTCACCGGGCGCGGCTTCATCACTGGCAACCCCGACCTTCGCCCCGAGACCAGCCTGCAGTTTGACGCCGCCATTCGCTTTGCCACGCCGGGTGCCTCGGTGGCGTTGTACGCCTTTGCGTACCGCATCGACGACCTGATCGAGCGCTACCGCTCTGGTCGCGACTACGCCTTCCGCAACCGAGGTGCGGCGGACGTGCGGGGAGTGGAGGTGGAAGCCGCCGTGGAGCTCGGGGGCGGCCTTGTGTGCCGGTTCGGGGGGCAGGCCCTGCGCGGCGAGGTGCGGGAGGACGGCGCCCCCATCGACGACGTGCCACCGCTGGGCGGTTTCGTGACGGTGCAACATGCCCTGGGCACGCGCTGGCGGTGGCAGGGTCGCCTGGCCGTCTACGCCCGGGACGATCGCCCCGGACCGTCAGAGCGGGTCACCCCCGGCTTCACCGTGGTGGACATGGGGGTGGCGTACCAGCTGCACCCGGCGGTGGAACTCTCTCTCGGCAGCCGCAACCTCCTGGATCGGGAGTACCCGGCGAGCCCCGACGCGAGATCCGTGGCGGCGCCCGGGCGCACCTGGCGGCTTGCCGTTCGCGGCGTGCTGTGAAGGCGCCAAGGTCCCGCGGGTCCGTTCCTCAAAGCCCGGAGACCACCACGTCGGTGAAGACCAGGCTCGGCGAGCGCACGTTGCCGTAGGGCCAGGGGTCGTTGGCGACTTCGGCGAGCCGCGACCAGAAGTCGAGGGTGTTGCCGGCGATGTTCATCTCGGCGACGGGGTGGACGATGCTCCCATCGCTGAACAGCTGGCCGACGATGCCCACGGAGGCGTCCCCGGTGGTGGAGTTGGCGTTGCCACCGATGAAGTCCGTGATGAGGATGCCGCGCCGCAGGTCCCTCATGATTTCCGCCACCGAGCGCGTCCCTGGTGGGACGACGAGGTTGGAGGGGGAGCCGGTGGTGGGGGGGCGGCCCAGCTTGCGGCTGTAGTACCAGTCCACGAAGAACTCCTTGAGGACGCCCCCCTCGATCATCGTGCGGCGCTTGGCGGCAATACCGTCGGCGTCGAAGAGGCGGCTCCCCAGACCGCCTGGCAGGAGAGGGTCGTCGATGAGGGTGAGTCGCTCGCTGGCCACCTTTTGCCCCAGCTTGTCGGTCAGGAACGACTGCTTCTGCTGCACGAGCCGGCCGGTCATGGGTTGGAGGAGGTTGGCCAGCAGCCGGCCGACGCTGCGGTTTTCCACGATGATGGGCAAGGTTTCGGTTTTGATCTTGCGGCCACCCAGGAGGGCCAGGGTGCGATCCGCCGCCTCCCTCCCCACCGCCTCCGGGGTGGGGAGGGCCGCGCGCCTTACCGCCGCCGCAAAGCTCGACCCCATGGGGCGGCGGTCGCCCTCGTCCTGGGCGGTCATTTGGGCGGAGGCCACGAAGGTGGTGGACTCCTCGAAGCCCTCGAAACCGTTGCTCGCCAGCATCACCTGAGCACTGCGGTAGTCCCGCACGCTGGCGGTGACCGAGATGACCCTGGCACCGCCCCGGGCCAGACACGCCTCCTCGGCGGCGCGGGCGGCGGCGTGGCGCTGGGCAGCGGTGAGGGTGGGGTAGTCGGGGTCCACCAGGCCCAGGTCGACCTGGGCGCGGCCCGCGTAGGTGCTGGGGTCGGGGAGGCTGCGGAACGGATCTTCGGCCAACAGCTTGGTCATGGCCACGGCATCGCCGATGAAGCGTTCGAGGGCCCTGGGGCGCAGGTCGGAGGTGGCCTGCGCCGAGTAGCGGCCGTTGACGTAGAGCCTGACGAGCAGCGACAGGGTGGACGCCTCCTTGATGGTTTCCGGCTGGCGGTTTCGGTAGCCGATCTCGACGCCTCGCTCGCTGGAGATGACGACACTGCAGTCGGTGGCGCCGGCCCTCTTGGCGGTCTTTACGGCGGTCTTGGCGAGATCCAGTAGTTGTGCGTTCACCTGGCCCTCCCCTTGCTCACGCCCGTACCCCGCCCACCGTCAGGGACCTCACCAGGGCGCTGGGTTGGCCGAAGCCCACCGGCACCAGCTGCCCGCCCTTGCCGCAGGCGCCGGTGCCGTGCTGGGCCATGGCCATATCGTTGGCCAGCGCCACGATGTTGGCCAGCATCTTGGGGCCGTTGCCCATGATGTTGACGTCCTTGATGGGGGCGGTGAGCGTGCCGCCCTCGATCAGGCGCCCCTGGGACACGTAAAAGGCGAAATCCCCCTCGCCGATCTTGACCTGACCGTTGGCCACATCCTCCACGAAGATGCCGCGCCCCGCTTGACGGATGAGTTCCTCCCGGGTGGCGGTGCCGCCCAGCATGTAGGTGTTGCGCATGCGCGGCTGCACGAAGTGTTGGTAGCTCTCGCGGCGGCCGTTGCCGGTGGGGGGGACGCCGTAGTGGCTGGCCGAGATGCGGTCGTGGAGGTAGGAGGCAAGGACGCCGTTTTCCACGAGGAGCGTTCGCTGGCCCGGCGTCCCCTCGTCGTCCACGTTGATGGAGCCGAGCAGCCCGGGGAGGGTGCCGTCGTCGATGATAGTGACGAACGGCTCCGCCACCTTCTTGCCGATCATGGTGGCGTACGTGGAGATCCCCTTGCGGTTGAAGTCCGCCTCCATGCCGTGGCCGATGGCCTCGTGGAGGAGTATTCCGGTGAGCCCCGGCCCCAGCACCACCGGCATCTCGCCAGCGGGCGGCTGCACCGCCTCGAACAACACGGTGGCCCGGGCCACGGCGGTGGCGACGATCTCGTCCACGATCTCCGGCGTGTAGAAGGAGAACCCACGCCGCCCGCCGCGGTTCCAGGAGGCTCGTTCCCTCCTGCCGTCCCTCTCCAGCACCACGGTGGTGGCCAGGTAGCTGCGCGGCTGGAGATCCTCGGCCTTGCAACCGTCGCTGGTCACCACCATGATCCGCTTCTGCGATTCGTGGGCCTGGGCCGTCACCTTCACCACCAGGGGGGAGCGGCGGAAGCACTTCTCGTTCACGGATTGCACCAGGGCCACCTTGGACGCCATGGGCACCTCGGTGAAGAGGCGGTCCAGGGGGTAGGCGTTGGCGAGCCTCAGGCGGGTAAAGGCCCCGGCGGGCCGCCCTGCGGGCCCGGCGGCGATGGTGGCAGCGGTGGCCGCCGCCTCCCGCATGGCCGCCTCGTCGAGGCGCTGGGTGAACCCGTACCCCACCTGATCCCCTTTCACGGTGCGGATCCCCACGCCCAGCGCCACCTCACAGTAGGCGCGGCTTACCATCCCGTCTTCCAGCACCAGCGAGTTGGCGACGGTGTGCTCGAAGAAGAGGTCGGCAAAGTCGCCGCCCCGGGCCAGGGCCTCTCCCAGCACCCGCCGGCAGAGGGCGTCGGTGATGCCGAACTCGCGCTCGAAGTACCCGCGGCCGTCGCCGCCGGCCAGCGCAAACCAGCCGTCAGCGAGGACAGGCATGACGCTCAACCCGCCGACGAGCCGAGCCGAATCCGCGAGCAGCGCTCGCCTGCTGAACGGTTCCATGAGGGCCTCCCCGCCGCATGCGGTGGATTGTACGTCGCTTGGGGGAGATCGGTTGCAGCCAGGTTCTCGTGGCTCACTCCACCATGGTCTGGACGGCCTGGCGGAGAGCGGGCAGCATGGCAGCAGCGCTCTCCACGTGGTGCGCCGCACCGCCACTGTCTCCCAGGTCCGCGGCGGCCCTGGCGAGGGCCAGGTGGACGGTGAGGGGGTCGTGGAGTCCAGCGAGGGTGTCGAGGGCCGGCCGATGCACAGGGTCGGCGGCGGCGGCCAGGGCCAGTACCCAGGGGTCGCCGGGCGCCTCCGCGAGCGCCCGGGCGAGGAGCCGGCTCACATCGGCGCCGCGGCCGCTGTGCAGTGCGGCGCGGGCGCGGTAGTACGCCACCGACGCCACGGCCACGCTCCCCCGCTGGGGACGGTAGGCGGCCGCGTCGAGGGCGGCCAGTACGCGTGCCGCGGTTTCCCAGTCGCCGGCCCGGGCGGCGGCCAGGGCGAGGTCGAAGCGAACGGCCGGGTCCGTCTCGATGGCGAGCGCCTCGACAACCAGCGCGCGGCGCTCGGCGGCGCTCGTCTGGGGCGCCCGCCACGGCGCCCGCACGTCCGCCGTGGCCAACAAGCGGCGGTGAAGGGCCGGGTCGTCGGTGAGGTTGGCGCTGGCCCGGGCCTCGGCAGCGGCCAGGGCGGCGGTCCAGCCGTGACGGTCCTCCCGTTGCGGCGTGCCGTCGAGCCCCAGCACCCCTGCCGCCAGCAGCGCAAGCCCCGCGGTGACGGCCGCGCCCACCTTTCGGCCGGCCCGCCACTGTTCGCCAAGGGCGGCGATACCGAGGCCGGCCAGGACGGCGAGGGCGGGGAGGGCCGCGCAACGCTGCCGTGAGGAGACGTAGAACACCGTCATGAGGGCGAGGGGGATGGCCGCTGCCGCGGCCAGCACCGGCACCGCCGGGCGGCGCCGCCTGAGCCCGACACCGACCCCCGCCAAGGCGGCGAGGGCGCCGAAGGGGAGCCACGGCCAGCGGGCGAGGAGGCGAGCCTTACGCTCCATGGTGAGCAGGTCCCAGGCTTCGTAGCTGTGGACGGCCAGCCACGCCTTGCGCAGCAGCAGGCGGGCGGCAGTGCCGGGGAAGGTCGTGGCAAAGGTCACGGCACGGGTTGTCCAGTACCGGTTGGTCGCGCGGGGCGAGGCGGCGCGTCCCAGTGCCGCCGCGGCAACCTGCCGGTACGCCTCGTGGAGCGCGTCGGGTCCTGGCAGGCGCCCTTCCAGTTCCTTGACCACCCACGGCGCCTCGCCCAGGTAACCGGTGGCGGACGGGTTCATCCCCTCGTAGAACACCGTGCCAGGGTTCATCACCACCGCCGTGCCGGCGAGGGCGGCGTTGACGCCCACGGCAGCGGCCAGTGGAACGGCCAGCCCGATGGCGACGAGACCCCCGGCTCGCCACCGCCAGGTGCGGGCGACCCAGGCGAGGAGAACCAGCGCTACCGGCACCACCGTGGGGCGAACCGCGCTGGCGAGCCCGAGAGCCAGGCCGCCGGCCGCCGCGCGCCAAATTCGGGGCGGGCAGGGGTCGAGGAGGATGGTCAGGGCAGCGGCCAGGGCGGCGGCAAGGAGGGTCTCCGGCTCGACCTCCGCGGCGTTCACCACTGGCGCCTGCAGGAGGAGCAAGACCGCCGCCGCGGCGCCCCCGGCCAAGGGGCCGACGAGTCGATAAGCGAGCCAGCCGCACAGCCACGCCGTGCCGGCCAGCAGGGCGAGCTGGAGGGCGCGGATGGCGACCACCGACGGTCCCAGCACGCCGCGCACCGCCGTGACGAACCACAGGTAGCCGGGGCTCAAGTCGGCCAGACGTTGGGCGGGGGCTGCGCCACGGAGGATGGCGTCGGCGGTGGCGGTGTACTTGACGAAGTAGCCAAGATCCGGGATCGCAGCGAGCTGGGCCGCGCGCAGAAGCGCCGCCAGCAGCACCGCGGCAGCGAGCCACAGCCCGAACCGCCGCGCCAAGGGAACGCTCACCGAGGCGGGCACGGCGCCAGTCTAGCAACGGCAGCGGCGGGCCGCCGGCGTCGCGTCGTCCACGGCCCTCACGGGGCTTTGACGAGCGGGCTCGCCGCCGCTGAGCAGCGCGGCAGCGGTGGGAGCCCGAGATCGTGCGATGATAATCGTTAAGTCTGGGGGCGGCTGGCGAGGGTCGGCGCCGGAAGAGCTGGTGGCGCCGGGTGGTTTGCGCAGAGGGGAGGCGTTGGCCAATGCACGCGTTTCGGATGGTGTCGCTCTTTGCTCTTTCCCTCCTCACCTTCCTGATCCTCGACGCCGTGTGGCTCGGGGTGGTGGCCGGCGACATGTACCGGCGCTCGCTCGGCCACCTCATGGCACCGCAGATCCGCTGGGGGGCGGCGGCGGTGTTCTACCTCGTGTACGTGGCGGGGCTCCTGCTCCTCGTGGTGCTCCCCAACGCCGGGGCGCCGTTGCCGCGGGTCGCCGCCCTCGGAGCCGTCTTCGGGCTCGTGGCCTACGCCACCTACGACCTCACCAACCTGGCGACGCTCCAGGGCTGGCCGCTCGCGGTCACCGTCGCCGACCTCCTCTGGGGGGCGGTGGTCACGGGGGTGACCGCTGCCGCCAGCTCCCTGTGCGCCGGCTGGTTGGTGCCGTGAGGGGTGCCGTGAAGCCCACGCTCTCGCCCGGTCAGCAGGCCCTGGCGTACCTGGTGGGGATTGGGGTTGCGGAGAGCGTGGGCGGTCTCGGCTCGGCGGTGGTGGGCCCTTCGGCGCTGGGGTGGTACGCGACCCTGGCCAAGCCGTCCTGGACGCCGGCGAGCTGGCTCTTTGGCCTGGTGTGGACGGTGCTCTTCGCCTTGGTGGGTGCCGCCGCGGCGCGGGCGTGGCTCGCCCTGCGCGGCAGCCGCGCCGGGCGCGTCGCACTGGTGCTGTTCGCCGTCAACGTGCTGCTCAACGGGGCGTGGGCAGTGGCGTTCTTTGCTCTTCGGTCGCCGCTGGCGGGGCTGCTCTGCACGGTGGCGGCGTGGTGCTGCGCCGCCGCCCTGGCCCGCCGGCTTCGCCTCGTCGAACCGGTGGCGGCCCTCCTCCTCGTGCCGTACCTGGCCTGGGTGGGCTACGCCGTGGTGCTGGGGACCGCCATCTGGCTGCTGAATTGACTGGAGTGGTACCGACGCGACCTCGCCCGGGCCGGTGGGGATGGCCCGGACGAGGTCGAGTGGACCAAAGAAGGGGCGAGCTCAGCGCTGCATCGCGATGGTGGTGGGGTCCTGGGTGACGTTGTCGATGACCGAGGCGTAAGCGACGATACCGCTGCCGGACAGCACCGTGACCCTGGCGTAGCCGCGGCTCATGTTGGTCTGTTGCGGCGAGGCGTTGTTGAAGAACGGCCTCGTCTTCTGCTTGAACTGGCCGGGCGCCAGCGACTCGGTGTACTCGCCGAGTTTGGTGCCGCTGCCATCGTAGAGTTCCACCTTCACGGAGGCGGCAGCGGTGCCGGTGTTGGTGAGGGACACGTTGCAGCGGTAGGCGGCGTTTTCCACCAGCTGCGGGAGGAAGGCCGTCTCTCCGGTGGCCAACCCCTGCTGGGTGGTGAGGGCGTCGAGGTTCTGGCCGAGGGTGGCGTTGGGGTAGCAGGCCGCGCCGGCGGTGTTGAGGTTGTAGGTGCGGGAGGAGACCTTCACGGGCAGCGTGGATCGCACCTCCAGCGCGCCGTTGCCGGAGCTGCCGACCTGGCCCACCACGTCCACCAAAATGGACTGGGTGTTGGGCGCCACGAACGCCGTGGAGGTGACGACACCGCTGCCGGCGTAGAAGGCGAGTTCCACGTCGGCGCGGGAGGCGTTGGGGTTGAGGATGCCGAGGTCGGTGCGCCACTGGCTGCCGCCTGCCCCGGCGCCCCGACTCGTGGAGGGGACCCAGTAGCGGTAGGGGAACTGGGCCCCGAAGGAGATCCGCGAGACGAAGGCGTCGTCGCTGCCCCCGGCAAAGGTGGAGCGGTACGGGTTGGCCACCGGGAAGTTGGAGGAGCCGGTTTGGCCGCAGACCACCACGCTACCGCCGCGCTCCGCCACGCCGGAGGCGAGGTCGAGCTGGGAGCCGCCGAGGAAGGTGGAGTAGGAGACCGCGTTGCCGTTGGCGGTGACGGCGCTGAGGAAGGCATCGGCGCTGCCGCCGCCGTACGCCGACTGATGCCCCTGCCAGATGGGGAAGTTGCTCGACGCCGTCTCGCCCGCAACGTAGGCCTGGCCACTTGGTGAGACGGCAAGGGCGTAGATGTAATCGTTGGTGGAGCCGCCGAGGTAGGTGCCCCACACCAGCGAGGTGCCTGCGGCGGCGAACTTCACGAGGAACCCGTCCCGAGCCCCGGCGTGACCCATCTGCGCCCCGCCGAGCACGGGGAAGTTGGTGGACCACGTGTAGCCCGCGACGTAGGCCTGCTCGGCGCCGTCCAGGGCGATGGCCGTGCCGTAATCCTCGGAGGAGCCGCCGAGGTACGTGGAGAAGGAGACGGTGCTGCCGGTGGGCGAGAATTTGGTGACGAAGGCGTCGTAGGAGCCGCCCCCGAAAGTGGAGCGGAAGGCGTTGGCCACTGGGAAGTTACTGGAGGAGGTGTGGCCGGTGACGTGGGCCGCCCCGCTACTCGTCACGGCGATCCCGTACCCCTCGTCGCGGCCGCTGCCGCCCAGGTAGGTGGAGTACTGCAGGGCGCCGGATGCCGAGAGCTTGCTCACCACCGCGTCGCGGTCGCCCCCGAAGGTGGAGCGGAACGCGTTGGCGACGGGGAAGTTGTTGGACTCGGTGTAGCCCACCACGTAGGCGGCACCGGCTGCGTCCGCGGCCACGTGGAACAGATAGTCGTAGGAGCTTCCGCCCAGGTAGGTGGAGAAAACCAGGGCGTTGCCGTTGGCGTTGAGCTTGCTGACGAAGCCGTCGGCATTGCCGCCGTAAGCGTTCTGGAAGGCGTTGGAACGCGGGAAGTTGGTGGACTGCGTCCAGCCGGTCACGATGGCGTTGCCGGCAGCGTCCACGACGATCCCCTCACCGCGGTCGTTGCTGGAGCCGCCGAGAAAGGTCGAATAGACCAGGTCGCTACCGGCAGCGTTGAGCTTGGCCACGAACACGTCCTCGCTGCCACCGGGGGAAGTCTGGAGCGCGCCCCGGGTGGGGAAGTTGGCGGAATTGGTCACACCGGTCACGTAGATGTTCCCGGCGGCGTCCAGGGCCACGGCAAAGGCCCGGTCCATGTCGCTCCCGCCCAGGAAGCTGGAGTAGTCCAGCAGTGGGTCGATGATCAGCTCACGACTGGGGTCGGCGGGGGCAACGGCAAACCCGACCTGGCGCCGCCCCTTGAGTTCAAACCGGGCCTCCACGGGCACCCGCCCGCCGTCGATGACCTGGTAGGCCAGCGGCCGGCGCTGGACGAGCCGACCGGCCGCCAGCACGATTTCAAGGTCCCCCGCCGGGGTCACCCGCAGCCGCCGGGCGCCGGCAAACTCCATGCGGATGGCCCGAGGGTCGGCCCCCGGCGCGACGCGAAAGTCGTACTCGAGTTGCGAGCCGGCGCCGTACAGTTCGACATCGATGCCTGGGTACAGCCCCTCGTACCGGACCCGGGCCACGTGGGGCACATCGGCAATCCAGGCGGCCGGGTCGTCGCCGAGAAGGTAATGGCTCCGGGCAGGCAGAGTCTCGACGCCGCGCAGGGAGAGGTTGCGGCGCGCCCCGACCCAGCGCATGCGCACCACCTCCTGCGCTCGCCCGGCGGCAGCCGTGGCGGAGCCGGGTGCCTTGACCGCAAGCACGGCCTCCTCGGCCGTGAACCACGCCGTGAAGCCCGGCGCCCGCGCCAGGAACCGCACCTCCCCCGGCGCTTGCCCCAGGTTCTCCTCGAAGGCGAGAGGCGGTGAGATGAGCTGCGCAGGCGGCCGCTCCGTGGTGGCCGCCGCGCCGCCGGCGAGGGCCAGAGCCACGCTGAGGACCGTCGTGGCGGTTGTGCGCCCCCTGGCTGACCAGCGAAGGGTCGTTCCCGTGGGTGCTGCGATACGTTGTGTGGTGTGCATGGTTGCGTCCCCCCTTTACGCAAGCCGTGAATCATCTTTACTGACTGAGACTCACTCACCCACCCTAGCCGAGGTCGCCATGGATGGCAAGACCCTCCCCGAGCGGGACCGTCCCCGGGGTGTCCTGGGTCACATGACGGCACGGGGCGCGGCGGTGTCGCCCTCCACAACCGGCTGGGGGTCACGGCCAGGGTTGCGCTGGAGAGCCCGAGGCCGGAGGAGGGGAGACTGGCGAAGAAGCTCTAGCTCGAACCGATCTTCCGCGGGGCGCTGACCTTCTTGAAGGGGCGGGTGGCGCCGCGCTGACGCCACGGTTGTTCGGCGGGGCGGCGGGGCGGCGGGGTACGGTGAGGGCGCTCCGGCTCGGGGGGTGGGCTCGCCACGGTGGTGGCCCGAGCGGCGCGGGCGGCTTCCTCGTCCTTTTCGAGGCAGCACTGCTTGTACTTCTTGCCGGAGCCGCAGTGACACGGTTCGTTGCGTCCCGGACGCTTGACGGGGTGCTCCTCCACGGCGTCGCCCTCCTCACCACCACTCTAGCATCGAGTCGGCGAAGTGGTCTCCCGCGGCCGGCGGCAAGGCAGGAAAGGGGCCCGCGGCGAACCCGGCAGTGGTGCGTGACGGCTGGTGGCGGCGCGCGCTGGCCGTCAGAACTGCCAGGCGAGCATGAGCTGAGGGAGCGATTCGGTGACGCCAGCCGCGCCGTACTTGTGGCGCCAGTACTGGTATTCGAGACCTACGAACCAGCGGCCCTCCTCCCCCCAGAGGCGCCCCAGGTCGAGGAGGAGCTGCGGCTGGGCGAGGATCTGGGCGGCGCGCCCCCCCTCCCGGCCGATGAGGTCCACGAAGCCGCGACAGCGCAAGGCAGCACCGCCCACCCTGAACGGCAGCTCCCAGGCGGGGGTAACGATGAAGGTGACGTCGTCGTCGGCACGGTCGTCGTAGGCCATGAGGTCGACATCGAAGAGGGCGAAGCCGGGCACGCGGAGGTGCAGTGTGGCGCCGGCGAGGTAGGCGCGGAAGCCTTCCCCGGCGTTGATGGCAACGGTGAAGGAGACGTCCCGCACAAGCCCACGCCCGGCTCCACCCAGGCCGAGCCTGCTCCACGCCAGGCGGCTGTACCATTCGCCGTAGACGCCGGTGCCCCGCGCAAAGGGCTCACTCACGTCGAAGAAGAAGAAGTTGGAGCCGAGCCTCCACGTCGACCCGTGCTCGAGGGTGAGGATGTCAGCCCGCGCCGGCCCTAGCTCGTAACCGTTGCCGTGCAGCAGCTGCACCCCGGTCGCGGCAAACTCCTGGGCCGGGCCGGTGACCGGGGCGGCCACCAGCAGGGCCATGGCCAGAAGAGCTGCCCGGCCGCAGTGGCGCAGGGTTGATGTCACCATCCGAGAACCTCCCCGCCAGCTTGGCGGCGGCAGTGTAGCTCGCTTTGTGGGGCACCAGCGGTGCGCGGCTGGCAACGGGGCGTCAGGCCAGGATGAAGGCGGCGAAGTCCTCCACCGTCTCGAAGGTGGCGACACAGACGCGCGCCATGTAGGCGCGGATCTCGGGGATGTTGTGACTCCATCCGGCGGCCGCGGCGTCCACCCCTGCCGCGAGGGCCATCTCGATGCCCGGCTTGAGGTCGTCCACCACCAGCACGTCCCGCGGCTCCAGGGAGAGGCGGCGCAGGGTCTCCAGCACCGGGTACGGGCTGGGTTTGCGGCGGTCCGGGCCGAGGTCCCAGCCGAAGACCAGATCGGGGACGACGCGCTGGCCGTTGTCGGTGGTGGCGTAGTGCGAGCGGATCACGTGCTCCTCGGAGTGGGACACCACGACGACCTTGCCCCCGCGCTGTTGGTAGGCGTGCAGGGCCGCGAGGAAACCGGGGTAGAAGGGCGGCGTCTCCCGCGCGGTGAACTCCCGCCAGATGGCGTGCTCGAGGGCCAGCTCCTCCGGCGTGAGACCCAACTCGTCCACGAGGAACGCCATGATGCCGGGATCGAAGTTTTTCCGGAACCAGGTGTCGAGGTCCACCGGCTGTTGGCCCGGACGCAACACCGCCATGGCGTGGAGGTGGGCCGGATAGTGCAAGCGGCGCGTGCCGTCCACGGCGGTGTCGTCGTGATCGATGATGAGGCAGCGGTAGCGCGTGGCCCCTCCCGGGCGGCCATCATAGCGTGACGGCGCCGGTGGGCGAAGGGGTGGGCTACGGCGGGGGCGGCGGGCTGTCCAGGCGCCACACCTGGCTGGCCCGGGCCCAACCGCGTGAGCCCGAGGAGTCCTGGACCCGCAGGAAGGCACCCGCGGTCTCGAGAACCGGGACCACCTCCCCCTCGCGGAGCGGCGCGAGGGTGGTGGCGGTAGGGGCGGCAGCGTCCAGCAGGGGGGCGCCCCGGTGCACCACCACGGCGACGGGCTTGGCCAGCGCCCCGGCCACGGGGACGGTGGCGGCGATGAGGGCAGCCGCCCCCACGGCCCAGGCGGCGGTGGGCGGCCAGCGGCGGGCAGGCTGCCACCGCGCCAGCGCGTGAAAGCCCACCGACAGGGCGGCCAGGATCACCGCCACCACGTCCAGGTGGAGCCGCCGCGCCAGTCGCGGCAAGGCGGCGAACGGTTGGGGGGAGAGCTCCGCCGGGTCGAGACCGCACAGTTCGCGCAGGCGCTCCACCTCGCGGGCCACGGCCCGGTCCCCGGGTTCCAGCTCCCGGGCCCGCAGCAGCGCCCACATGGCTTGCCCCGGCGCACCGAGCCGCTGGGCCGCCTGCGCCCAGTTCCAGTAGAGGGAGGCGGTCTCGTGCCCCTGCCCCGCCAGGGTGCGATAGATGGCCACGGCCGAGACGGCGTCTCCCGCCTGCAGCAGCGAGGTGGCGCGGCGGAACTCCTGCTCGGCGTCGGTGGGGCCGGCGGCGGCAACGACGGTGTGGAGCCACGCCAGGAGTAACAACCCAATGACGGCCGCCGTTCTCATGCCCACCTCGCCACGGCTGCGCTGGCCCGGTCGGCGAGCTCGCGGAGTTTTTCCGAGTAGTCCCCGAGCTGGGGGGCGTAGCGCACGAACCGCACCTCGTGGAGGAGCGCACGCAAGGTGGCGGTACGCTCGTCGTCGTCCGGGGACGGCCGCTCGGGCACCTCGCCAAATACCTCCACCAGGGCGTTTTCGATGAGCATGGCCGCCGCCTCCTTGGTGAGACCGCCCCGGCCGGCCCTGCGAATCTCCGCGAGGGCGCGCCGGGCGCTGCGGGGCGCGGGGCGGGCTCGACCGGCTCGCCGCCCGGCCAGGAGCGGGAACCCCCAGAGGGCCAGGTGAGAGAGAGCGGCCACGCCCAGGACCACGGCCACGGCGCCGTTGTCCAGGGTGGGGAGCGCCGAGACCTCCCGCCCCAGATCCCCCCGCAGCCGCAAGGTCGTCCCCTCCGCCGCGGTGGCCGCGGGTGCCGCCGGTGCAGCCGCGGCAACGGCGGTGGCCCCGCGCACGTCCACCGTGATCGCCGGGGTCGTGGCGCGGAGGACGCGGCGCGCCGCCGGGTCGAAGTAGGCAAAATCGCCGGCGGGCAGGGTCAGCTGCCCCGCAGTCTGCGGTACGACCACGAACTCCCAGGTTCGCGACCCCTCGAGACCGTCCAGGGTCACCTTGAACGCGTCCTTCACCTGGGGCGGGTAGACCTTGGCGCCGGTGGCGGCCAGGGGGGGCGCCTTGTCCACCCACTTGAGGTTGCCCCGCCCCTCGACGCGGAAGCGGTAAGTCACTGCCTCGCCCAGTTCCACCGTCTCCCGGTCCACCGCGGCGCTGGCTCGAAACTGCCCCACCGCGCCGCTAAAGGGCTCGGCTGTTGGGGGTTGTTCCACCTCCACCGCCACCGGGCGGGTGGTGCGGGTGAGCGTGCTGGCGGCGCTGGGGAAGGGGTCGGCGAAGAAGCCGGTACGCCGCGGCACCGTCACCGTGAAGGTGGCGGCCGGGATGGTGAGGGTCCCGGCTTTGGTGGGGAAGAGCAGGCGGCGGTACACCGGGAAGCGAGTGAACGCCTGGCCGTCGCGGGTCACCGGTTCCCCCTGGGGGGGCGCGGTTTCCCGCGGCAACGCCTCGGCCCAGAACCCCGGGTAGCGGGGGGCCTCGGCAAACTCGAGTCCGGCCAGGGCGGTTTGCGTGTACACCCAGTACGTGAGCCGCAACGTCTCGCCCACGAAGAGACGGTGGCGATCCACCTCCGCCTCCACGAACACCGTCGCGTGCCGGGGTGGCTCCCGCTGGCCGAAGAAGGCTTCGAACGGGTCCTGCTCGTCGCCAAACGGGAAGGGCGAGCGGGGCGCCGGCCGTCGTTTGGGGAGCAAGCTCCCCTCGTGGACCTCGATGGTGATGGGATCGGTGGTGCGGGTACCGTCGGCCAGGACCGCCCGCACGGGACCCACGGTGGCGCTGCCCAAGCCTTGCGGTTGCAGCAGGTAGGTGTACGTCCTGGCCTGGGACATGCGGCCGTTCACGAAGGAGATCTGGGTGGACACGGCGGGGCCGGCCACCACGACGAGGTTGGTGAGGGACGGCGGTTCCAGCTCCTCCTTAAGGTCGAGGGAGGTCCCCTCGAGGGTGATGGTGAGCTGGATCTGGTCCTCGACGCCGATCTGGCGGGCACTCACGTCGGCACGCAGCGCAACCTCGCGGCCCTCGGCCAGGCCGGGGGAAGTCGCGGCTGCGCCCAGCGCCGCACAGGCCAAAAGGGCCCTCACCGCCGCCACCCGACCCTGCACACCGCGTTGGCGCCTCACCAGTCCTTCCCCCGTTTCTTGCCCGCCCGCACGGCGGCGAGCTGTTTGCGCTGCTCGGCCTTCTCGTTCTCCTGGAGGGCGTCGAGGAGCTGGAGCGCCATCTCCTTGGGCATGCCCGTCTCCTGGAGAAAGCGCTGCCGCTCCCGCTCCTCCGGCGACTGCGGCGGCTGCTCCTGCCGCTGCTGCCCGTCCTGCCGGTTCTGGTCGGACGAGGGCTGCTGCTCCTTGGGGGAGCCGGACGGCTGCTCCTGGGCCTTCTGCTCCTGCCGTCGCTGCTGTTCCTCCAGGGCGCGCAACGCCAGCTCCAGATTGCGGCGAGTGTCGGCGTCGTCGGGAAGGAGGGCGAGGGCGTCCCGATACGCCCGCACGGCGCCGGCGTAGTCTCCCTTCTGGAACAGGCTGTTACCTAGGTTGTAGCGGGCTGCCCCGGCAATGGGCGAGGCGGGGCTGGCCAGCGCCCGGTAGATCGCTGCGGCCTCGTCGAAGGAGCCGTTCTTGTAGAGCCCGTCCGCCAGGTTGAAGCGAGCGCGAGGGTCGTTGGGGCGGGCCGCTGCCGCTGCCTGGAAGGCGGTGAGGGCCTTGGGGTGGTTCCCCTTCTCGTACGCCGCCCGCCCCTGGGCGGTGAGGCGCTGGGGCCGGAGGAGCAACTCGTCCACCACCTTGCCCTCCTGCGCCTCGGCGGCGCCGGCCAGGACGAGGAGGAGGGCGGCCAACTGCGCCGCACGCCCACTGGCGGTGCCGGGTCTCGCGGCTCGCCAGCGCGGCGGCAGGGGCAGCGGCAGGAGGAGGCCGCCGGTGATGGCGAGAAGAGCCACCGCGAGGGGGATCTGATACCGCTCCTTCTTGCGGTACGCAAACTCCCGCGCCAGCGTCTTGGTCTCCATGGCGCCGATGGCCGCGGCAACCTGCCAGAGGCTGGTGTCGGCCGGGGAGAGGAGCACGAACTGCCCGCCAGTGGCGCGGGCGATGGCCTCCAGCGTGCCCCGGTCGAGCTTCGAGACGACCACGGAACCCTGTTCGTCCTTCTTGAAGCCCACCTGTTTACCGTCGGCATCGAAGTCGGGGACGGGGGCGCCCTTGGCGGTGCCCACGCCCACGGTGTGGACGACCACGCCAGCCTCCTTGGCCTTGCGGACCACTGGCGCCACGTCCCCCTCCAGGTCCTCGCCGTCGGAAACCACCACCATCACCTTGTTCGCCCGCCCCTCGTCCACGAACATGGCGAGACCGCGGGCGAGGCCGGCGCCGATGGCGGTACCCGGCGCCGGCACGATGCCCGGTTCCAGCGTGTCGAGAAAGAGGCCGATGGCGTCGGCGTCCAAGGTGAGGGGCACCAGCGGGTAGGCCTCCCCCTCGAAGGCCACCAGGGCGAAGCGGTCGCCCGGCCGCTGCTGGAGCAGCGAGAGGAGAGCGGAACGGGCGAGGAAGAAGCGGTTGGGGGGGACGTCCTCGGCAGCCATGGAGCCCGAACAATCGAGGAGCAGCACGACGTCCACGCCTTCCCGCTCGATCTTCTCGCGAACGATGCCCCACTGGGGGCGGGCAAGGGCCACGGCGAGGGCGGCCACCCCCAGCGCCAGGAGCCCCACCCGCACCCCCCGCCAAACCGGCGCGGGGCGGCGCAGGACCTTCCCCCAGAGCGGGCGGGCCACGAGCCGGGCCAGGCGGCTACGGTCGCGCCGTGCGAGCCACCACTCCCCTACCAGGAGGACCGGAACGGCCAGCAGCATCCACAGCCAGGCAGGGGCGGCAAAGCTCATGGGGCTCCCCTCATACCGGCAGCACCCGCAGCCCTGCTGCCCAGGCCGCTGCCGCCGCGGCCAGCAGGGCGGCGGCCGCGGCGAGGAACGAAGGGAACAATTCATGGTAGCGCTGGAAGGCGGTGAGGGAGATCTCCGAGCGCTCCAGCCGGTCGATGCGCTGGAAGATCTCCCGCAGCGCGCGAGAGTCGGCGGCCCGGAACGCCTCGCCGTTGGTACGGCCGGCAATGGCGCGCAGCAGCTCCTCGTCGATGTCCACCCGGGCAGAGATGACGCGGCGGACGGGGCGACCGGTGAACGGGTCCTGCGCGGTGACGGGGATCGGCACCACCCCCCCCTTCCCCACCGCCACCGTGTACACGCGCACGCCCATGGCCCGGGCAATGTCGGCGGCGGTGGCCGGGTCGATCTCGCCGGCGTTGTTGGCGCCGTCGGTAACCAGCACGATGACCTTGCTCTTGGCCTGGGAGCGGCGCAGCCGCTGGAGCGCGGTGGCCAGGCCAGAACCGATGGCGGTGCCGTCGGGGAGCATGTCCAGGTGCACATCGTCGAGCTGGCGCAACAGCACCGACACGTCCGTGGTGGGCGGCACCTTGGTGATGGCCTTGGCGGCAAAGACCACCAGACCGATGCGGTCGCTGCGGCGCTGCTGGACGAACTCCGACACCACCTCCTTGGCCACGGTCAGGCGGTTCCTGGGTTGGAAATCCTCCGCCGCCATGGAACCCGAGACGTCCAGCGCCACGATGATGTCCACCCCCTGGGTGGTGACGTTGCGCTTGACGGTGCCGCGCTGCGGTCTGGCGAGCGCCACCGCCCCCACCACCAACCCGATCCCGGCCAGGGCGGCGGGGAGGTGGCGGAGGAGGACGCGCCAAGAGGGAGGCAGCCGCCGCAGGCGCCGCACGCCGGGAAAGGCCACCGCACGGCCCCACCGATCCCGGGCCAAAGCGGCAACCACCACCGCCGGTCCGGCAAGGGCGAGCCAGAGCCACGCGGGGTCCGCGAAGTGGAGGCCGGCCAGCTCCATCACGCCGTCCTCCGCAGCGCCTCGGTGCCGTTCGCCGACGGCGCGGCCAGCCGCGCCTCCAGGGTCGTCACCAACTCGCGCACCGCTTGGAGGTGCCGCTCGGCGGTGGCGCGCTGGCTGCTGCCCCGCGCGAACTTGACGTGATCCGCCGCCGCCGTCACGTCGCGAACCACGCCCACGAGCGACGCCCCGTGGGGGTGGCGACGCAGGAACGCCAGGGTCTCGGTGGTGGTCATCTCCAGAACCGGCGCCTCCAGGCGGCGCTCCAGGTAGCGCTTGGCGATCTCGGTGAGGGCAACGTAGAAGGCCTTGTAGTCGGCAGCCTCCACGAGCCCTGCGGTGGTCAGGCGGGAGAGGGCGGCCAGGGCCTCGGCATCGGCGGGGAGGGGGGGCGGCGCCGTCTCGGCGGTGCGGCGCTGCCGCCGGCGCCGCAGGAGCGCCAGGACGGCGAGCCCAGCCGCCGCGATGAGGGCGCCCGCGGTGGCCAGGAAGAGGGCGCTCACCGGTACCGCGACCGGGGGGCGAATGTCGGCAAGGGCCGGCGACTCTTCCCCCTTGGGCAGGAGGGAGACGACGCGCAGCGGCACGGCGGCGCTCGCCGCCTCCCCCACGCGACCGTCGGCCAGACGGTAGCGAACGGTGAGCGGCGGCACCGCCGCCTCGCGCAGGGCGAAGCAGCGCCCCAGGTATCGGGCGGTGGTGGGGGCGGGGGCGGGGCCCGGGGCCGGGGCCAGTTCGATGGTGTCGTCGGCCACCGCCTCGGGAAAGGTAAGGGTGGCCCCGGCGGGGGCCTTCACCTGCAACTCCACCGTGAAGGTCTGCCCCACCGTGACCTCCTCGGGCGTCACGGTGGCGGTGACGGTGACCTCCGCCGGCGCTGCAGCGCTGGCACTCGCCGCCATCAGCACAGCCAGCACGGGGAAGCCCCCACTGCCCCTCATCGTCGCCGCTCCCGGGCCTTGAAGAAGGCGGCCAGCGGTTGCTCGTAGGCCTCGGCGGTGGAGAGGGCCAGGGCGTCCACGTTGGCGCGGCGCAGGATCTCTGCGGTGGCCGCCCGGCGGGAGACGGCGAGGCGACGGCGAACAGCGGGGTCGCTGGTGTCCACCACCGCCGTCTCGCCGGTCTCCGGGTCGGTGAGGGCCACAAGCCCCACCGGCGGAACCTCCTCCTCCCGGGGGTCCCACAGGTGCAGCGCCACCACGTCGTGGCGGCGCCGCAGCATGCCCAGGGCCTGCTGGTAGTTCTCCGCCTGGAAGTCGGAGATGACGGCCACGATGCCGCGCCGTTTCATGATGGTGTGGGTGAATCGGAGGGCCCCCGCCAGGTCGGTTCCCCTCCCCGCCGGTTCGACGGTGAGGAGATCACGAACGATGCGCAGGGCGTGGTCGGCTCCCCGGGCCGGGGGCACGAAGGCCTCCACCCGGTCGGTGAAGAGCACCGCCCCCACCCGGTCCTGGTTGGCCACGGCGGAAAAGGCGAGCACCGCGGCCAGCTCGGCGGCCAGGTCCCGCTTGATCAGGTACTCCGAACCGAACCGCTGAGAACCCGACACGTCCACCACGAGGAGCAGGGAGAGGTCGCGCTCCTCCACGTACTTCTTCACGTGGAGGCTGCCGGTGCGGGCGGTGACGTTCCAGTCGATGGTGCGGATGTCGTCCCCCGGCTGGTACTCGCGCACCTCGGCGAACTCCATGCCGCGCCCCTTGAAGACAGCGTGGTAGGAGCCGACGATGCCGGCGTCCAGGATCGCCCGCGTCCGGATCTGGATGCGGCGGATCTTGTCCAGGGTCTCGCGTTCCAGCCTCACCGGTGCACCCTCGTGGCCGTTGCCCCTACGGCACCTCGACGCGATCCAGGATCCGGTCGACGATCTCGTCGGTGGTGACGTGCTCGGCCTCCGCCTCGTAGGTGAGGAGGATGCGGTGGCGCAGCACGTCGTGGGCGATCTCCTTGACGTCCTCGGGGATGACGAACCCGCGGCCGCGCAGCAGCGCCACCGCCCGCGCCGCGTTGGAGAAGGCCAGAGTCGCGCGGGGCGAGGCGCCGTAGGCGATGAGGTGCGCCAGATCCGGCAGGTCCACGTCCCGCGGCGCTCGGGTCGCCCGCACCAGCGTCACCATGTAGTCGCGGAGCCGTTCGTCCACGTACACGTCCAACACCAGCCGGGCGATGCGGAGGATGGCGTCGCGCCGGAGGACGCGGCCAACGGCTGGCGGCTCTCCGGCCAGCATGCGGTCGAGGATGGCGCGTTCCTCGGCTCGCTCGGGGTAGTCCACCTTGGCCTTGAGGAGGAACCGGTCCACCTGGGCCTCCGGCAGGGGGTACGTGCCCTCCTGCTCGATGGGGTTCTGGGTGGCGAACACCAGGAACGGGTCGGGGAGCGGGTGACTGGCCTCGCCGATGGTGACCTGCCGTTCCTGCATGGCCTCCAGGAGGGCCGACTGCACCTTGGCAGGAGCGCGGTTGATCTCGTCGGCCAGGAGCACGTTGGTGAAGACCGGGCCCTTGCGGGCCACGAACTCGCCGGTCTTGGCGTTGAAGATCATCGTCCCCACCAGATCCGCGGGCAGCAGATCGGGGGTGAACTGAATGCGAGAAAAGGAGAGGTCCAGCACCTGCCCCAGCGTCTTCACGGCCAGGGTCTTGGCCAGGCCCGGCACCCCTTCCACCAGCAGATGGCCGCGGCACAGCAGGGCGACCACCATGCGATCGATGAGCGCCGCCTGGCCGACGATGACCTTGCGGATCTCCGCCGTCGCGGCCTGCAACTGCACCGACTCCTCGCGCACCGCCTCGTTGAGTCGCTGGACGTCCGTTTCGCTCTGCGCCATCCCCGGGCTCCCTCGCCGCGGCACCGATCGCCTCGCCACACCCTTCCCGGCGCGGCGCGCCGCGGGCGTGGGGCGAACCTGCAACTTGCGTGCCCGAGATCAGTGCATTCGCAATGCCAGCGCGGCGTTTCGGCGCGCCGGAATGGCGCTGTAGCCGGGGCGGCTAGAGGATGGCGCGCAGGCCCAGGAGAGGGAGCAGGACGATGAGGCTGAACACCACGGCGCTGAGGAGGGAAAGACCCATCCCCAGCGCCGTCAGCAGGGCGTCCTCCTCGAGTAGGCCCGCCGCTGTCGTGACGATCACCAGGGCGGGCAGCGTATTGGTGAAGACGATGGGGAGGGGCAGCGCGAGCTGGACGCCGGAGACGGCAATGATTGCGCCGGCGATGGGGCGGGCCCAGGGGTGGCGGTGGAACCACTGCCCCCGCGGTTTGATGAAACGTTCGGCGCGGGCCAGGATGCGCTGGCCGGCCTCGATGATGCGGCGGGCGTGGCGGGCGGGGACGGTGCGGTGAAGGAAGCGCGCGGGCAGCCACGGCGGCCGGCCCACGGCCATGAAGAGTCCCAGCACGGCCACGGCGGCCCCGATGGGGGTGGAGAGCCCCACCAGCGGCACCGGCTGCAGGAAGGGCAAGGCAAAGAGGAGCGCCAGCACGGCGTGGCCGCGGGTGCCCAGGCAGGCCACCACGTCCCGAACCGCCACATCGCCGCCTTCCGTGAGGGCCAGGATGCGCTGCAGCTCCTCTGAGAGGCGGCAGCAGTGACCCCGAAGCGGGTCTGTACCGCTCGTGCCTGGAGTCGGGGGAGAGGGCGTTTCGCTCGGCACGGCGGGAACTATCCGCCGCCCCTGCCGGGCCGTCAAGGGTGCCGCGGGGTTGTCCTGGTCGCGTCCGCGCCCGCGGCCGCGCCGCGCCGCGCCAACCGGGCTAGCATCGCGGCCACCAGCACGAGGTAGAGCGGCGCCAGGGGCAAGGCGTAGCGGGTGAGCACCGAGTACGGGGCGTAGAGGAGCATGAAGGCAGCGACGAGGACCAGGGTCGGGGCAAACGGCGGCTGCGGGTGGCTCGGGCGGAACAGTAAGCCCATTGCGATCCACGCCGCCCACCCCAGCGCCGCCAGGGTCGCCACCCCCACCAGCAGGCGAAGGCCGAACCGCACGGCACCTGCCGCCCAGACGCGCTGCAACCAGGGCGGGTAGCTGACGTAGCCGAGCTGCGTGGACTCCCAGAACGGCAGGCGAAGCATCTGGGTGAGGCCGACGAAGGCGTACCGGAACGGGGCCTCAAGCACCTTCTCGCGGACCAGTCGGAGCGTGGCGGCTCGCCGCTCACCAGGCGGGACCCCTTCCAGGCGACGCGGCAGCTCGGTGAGCCACAGCTCGTCCGCGGCGCCGAACTCGCAGAACTCGCACTCCTCCCTAGTGAACAGGAGCTGACAGACGGTGCCGCCGGGGATCGCAACGAGATGGGCGAGGAGTTGACGGGCGGTCATGGGCATTGCGCGTTTTGCGGCGTTGCCGTAGAGCATGCCCACGTAGCGGGTCGTGAACTCGTAGTTGCCGTTGAAGTGGCGGTTGAGGGCTTTGTAGGCGTGAAGCGTGCCGAGGGCAAGGGCGAGGCCGATCAGGGCGACGATCGAGTTGGCGAGAGCGGGACGGTGTGTCCCCCGGCGCAGCGCGAGGGCGGCCCGCAGGCCAAAAAAGACGGCCACGAGGAGCCCGACGTAGGCGAGCAAGCCCTTCGTCAGGGCACCGCCCGCGAACGCGAGACCGCTGGCCGCGGCCAGTGTTGCGCTCCGCCCGATGGCGCCCCGCGCCGAGGCCTGCCACGCTTGCGTCGTCCCCAGCGCCGCCGCGGCCACGAACGGGTAGGCAAGCACCTCGGAGAACATGCTGCACGCCGAGTTGACGACGGCTGGCGAGAGGCCGAAGTACGCAACGGCGGCGAGAGCGGCCCACGGGGGGATGGCGAGGAGCCGTGCCAGGCGGATCATGAGCAGCTGAGTCACGGCCACGAGGCCGAACTGGATGGCCACCACCACCTTCTGGTACGGCAGGGCGAACAGCTCGCCGAGCCGCAGCGACTGCGCCACGAGCAGCGGGTAGAGCGGCTCTCGGTGCGGCCCGGTGCTCAGGAAGAACCGCCACCCCTGCCGGTGCAGCATCTCCCCCAGGGCCTGGTACTCGGCCGCGTCCCAGAGGAAAACCATGCTGGAAGTGCTGCCGACGATCAGCCACCAAACGGCGCAGCCGGCGACCACGAGGACGGCCAGGAGCGTGCCCCTCGGCGCGGCCCACCGCCACAGTGAAGACGACCTAGAGGGTGGTGGCGCCACCCCGCGATCATAGACCCGGCGGCCTCTGCCGCCAAGGCCGGAAACGGTGGTAGTCTCGGCACCGGTGCGAGACGCAACGAGCGGAGGTCACGAATGAACCGACACGTGAAGAAGCTCGCCATCCTGGCGGGGGGAGGGCCAGCGCCGGGCATCAACAGTGTGGTGGCCGCGGCGGCCATCCGAGCCGCACTCTCGGGGTCCGACGTCATCGGCATCCTGGACGGTTTCAAGTGGATCATGGAGGGGAACGTGGACCACGTCGTCCCGCTCCCCATCGAGGCGGTGAGCCGGATCCACTTCCGGGGCGGTTCCTACATCGGCATCTCTCGGGCCAACCCCACCAAGAACGAGGCGCACTTGGAGAACAGCGTCATCTCGCTCTTGCGGCTCAACGTGGACCGCCTCATCACCATCGGCGGCGACGACACCGCCTACTCCGCCTACATGCTGAGCGAGCGCAGCCGCGGCCGCATTCGCGTGGTGCACGTGCCGAAGACCATCGACAACGACCTCGACCTGCCCTCGGGCGGCGACACCTTCGGTTTCCAGACCGCCCGCCACATCGGTGTCGGCATCGTTCGCGACCTCATGGTGGACGCCAAGACCACCTCGCGCTGGTACCTGGTCGTGACCATGGGGCGCAAGGTGGGCCACCTGGCGTTGGGTATTGGCAAGGCGGCAGGGGCGGCGCTCACCCTCATCCCCGAGGAGTTCTTCGGCACGGTGCGGCTCAAAGAAGTGGTGGACACCATCCTTGGCGCCATGATCAAGCGGCTCTCCGTGGGGCTGCCCCACGGCGTTGCCGTGCTGGCGGAAGGGCTGGTGGAGGCCATCGACCCGGCGGACCTCTCGCAGGTGGCGTCGGCGGAGCGGGACGCCCACGGCAACCTGCGCTTCGCCGAGGTGAACATTGCCGAGATCGTCAGGGAAGAACTCCTGAAGGGGCTGGCGAAGTACAACCTCAAGACCACCGTGGTGGCCAAGAACATTGGCTACGAATTGCGGTGCGCCGATCCCATCCCGCTGGACATGGAGTACACCCGCGACCTGGGGTTCTACGCGGCGCAGTACCTGGAGGAGGGGGGGTCTGGGGTGGTCATCACTGTGGACAACGACCACTTCAAGCCGCTCCCGTTTTCAGAGAACATCGACCCCACCACGGGCAAGACCAAGGTGCGCATGGTGGACATCAACTCCGAAGGGTACCGGGTGGCGCGGCGCTACATGATCCGCCTCAACCGCGAGGATTTCGAGGACATGCACCAGGTGGCGAAGCTGGCCGCCACGGCCGGCGTGTCCATCGACGAGTTTCGCCGCAGCTTCCGGTACCTGGTGGACAAGGAGCCGCCCCCCATCCGGCTGATCCCGCCGCCGGCGGCGGCTGAGCGCAGCGGTGCGGAGCGGCCGCGGCGGCCCGCCGGTAAGCGAGCGGGGAAGCGATGAGGGGCGGGGGCCGCTCGGCTGGCGGCGCGGCGGCGACGCCCACCGTGCCGGCGGGGGGCGCGTTCTTCAAGCTTCTGCGGGGCGGGGAAGTTGTTGCCCCCGAGCCGCAGGGGGTGTGCGACGTGCTGGTGGCCGGGGGGAAGGTGGCGGCGGTGGCGGCGCCTGGGGAGATCCGCCTCGCCGGTGTGGCGGTCGAGGAGATCGGCGTGGCTGGTCTCTGGGTTGTGCCGGGTCTGGTGGATCCCCACGTGCACCTGCTGGGGGGCGGTGGCGAGGGGGGCCCAGCCACCCGTGCCCCGGAGATCCGGGTGGAGGACATCGTCTCCTGCGGGGTGACCACGGTCATCGGCTGCCTGGGCACCGACGGCGTCACCCGCCACATGGCGTCGTTGCTGGCCAAGGCGCGAGGGCTGGAGGCGGAGGGGATCGCCGCCTTCATTCTCTCCGGGTCGTACCAGGTGCCGGTGACCACCGTCACCGGCAGCGTTCGGGGGGACCTCGTGCTCCTGGACAAGGTGGTCGGCGCCGGGGAGATCGCCATCTCGGACCATCGCTCGGCCCAGCCCACCTTCGAGGAGCTGGCGCGCCTCGCCGCCGAGTGCCGGGTGGGCGGCATGCTGGGCGGCAAGGCGGGGATCCTCCACCTGCACGTGGGAGACGGCCCGCGGGGGCTCGAGTTCCTGCGTCGTTTGGCCGCCGAGACGGAGATCCCCATCACCCAGGTGGTGCCTACCCACTGCAACCGCAACTCGCGCCTGCTCGACGAGGCGGTGGCCCACGTGGCCGCAGGGGGGTGCGCCGACCTCACGGCCGGCCTCGAGTCCCACGGGGCCGGGCTCTCGGTGGCCGACGCTGTCCGCCGCCTGCGAGCCGCTGGCGCGCCGCTGCAGCGGGTCACGGTGAGTTCCGACGCCAACGGCAGCATCCCGCTCTTTGACGAGGCCGGGTCCCTCGTGGGGCTGGGGGTGGCCAGCGAGCAGGTGCTGTTGCCGGCGTTTCGCGAGGTGGTGGCCGCAGGGTTGGTGGATCTCCCGACGGCGGTGGCGCTCTTTGCCACCAACGCGGCGCGTATCTACAAGCTGCCGGGGAAGGGGTGCGTCGCCCCCGGAAGCGATGCGGATATCCTGGTGCTGGACAGGGAGCTGCAGCTCCGCCACGTGCTGGCCGGGGGGCGGTGGGCGGTTCGGGACGGCCGGACCGTGCTCCGCGGTACCTTCACACGCGGGGGCCTTGCCCGTGACTGACGCACCGTCGCCGTCGGCCCCGCCTCACCGCCCGCCGTCGCTGGCCGTGGCGCTGGTGCCGCTCCTGGCCATGGCGCTGCTCCTCGGCGTCGGGTACGGTGTCTACCGCATCAAGGCGCAGGTGCTCCTGGTGGCCGCCGCGGCGGTGGCCGGGTTCGTGGGGTGGGGCCTGGGCTATTCTTGGGCGGAGCTGTTGGCGGGGATCGTCGACGCGATTCGCAAGGCCCTGCCGGCCATCCTCATCATGCTGTGCGTGGGGCTCGTCATCGCGGCGTGGATCGCCTGCGGCACCATCCCCATGGTCATGAGCTACGGCCTGACGCTGATCTCCCCCCGCTACTTCCTGGTCACGGCGTGTCTCGTGTGCTCGGTGACAGCCCTCGCCACCGGCACCTCCTGGGGGACCATCGGCACGCTGGGCGTGGCCCTGGTGGGGGTGGCGGCGGCCCAGGGGATCCCGCTGGGGGCTGCTGCGGGCGCGGTGGTGGCCGGCGCCTACACCGGGGACAAGCTCTCTCCGTTCTCGGACATCCCCAATCTGGCGCCGGTGGCCACCGGCGCCAACCTCTTCGACACCATCCGCCACACGCTGTGGACCACGGTCCCCGCCTGGCTCGTCGGCCTGGGCCTCTACGCCGCGGCCGGCCTTCGCCTCGGCGGCGGCGTGGCCAACGCCGAACTGGCCGGCATCGCCGCCGCGCTGCGCGGGAGTTTTGCCTTCAGCTGGCTGCTCTTGCTCCCCATGGCGGTGGTCCTCGGCTTCGCCATCGCCCGGCGGCCGGTGATCCCGGGGATGCTGCTGTCGGTGGCGCTGGCCGTGGCACTGGCGGTGTGGGTGCAGCAGGCGCCGCTGGTGGAGGTGGCCACCGCGCTCAACAGCGGGTTTGCGCCCCACACCGGCCACCCCGCCGTGGACCAGCTGCTCGCCCGCGGCGGTCTGATGAGCATGATGGAGACGCAGCTCATTGCCTTTGCCGCCTTTGCCTTTGGCGGCATCGTGCAGAAAACCGGCGTCCTCGGCGTGCTCCTCGCCCGCCTCACCGGCGCGGCCACCGGCGTCTTCCGCCTCGTCCTCACCTCGGTGGCGGCGACCCTCACCACCGCCCTCGTCACCGGGAGCTCCTACCTCTCGCTGCTGCTGCCCGGCGAGCTGTTGGCGCCGGTGTTTCGGGCCCGCAACCTGGCGGCCAAGAATCTCGCGCGCATCGTCGTGGACAGCGGCGGCGCCGTGGTGCCGCTGATCCCGTGGAGCATGGCTGGCGTGTACATCACCGGGACCCTCGGCGTCCCCACCCTCTCGTACCTCCCCTGGGCGTTCATGAACACGTTGTCGGTGGCCATGGTCCTCCTCTTCGGTGCCACCGGCCTGACCATGGCCCCGCGGGTGCGCGAGGACGAGACGCAGATCGGCAGCTGACCCTCCGCTGTCGGCCGCCCGGGGGAGCAATGTGATGGTTGCCCGCGTTGCTATCGCATTGGGCGGATGCGCACCTCGATGCCCGGCTCGTCGGCAAGCAGCTCCACGAGGCGCCGGGTGTCCGTGTCGCCGGTGTGGTAGGGGTAGAGGACATGGGGGCGAAAGGCTCGGGCGGCGTCGGCCACCATCTCCGGCGTCATGGTGTAGGGGAGGTTCATGGGCAGGAACGCCACGGCAATATCCCGCAGCGCCTTCATTTCCGGGACGTTCTCGGTGTCCCCGGCCACGTAGACCCTGGTATCGCCGAAGGTGAGCACGTAGCCGTTGCCCTCGCCCTTCGGGTGGTACGGCACTCCCTCGGCGCGCATGTGGAGGATGTTGTAGGCGGGGATGGCCTCGATGAGCACGCCAAGGGCCCGGTGGGTCTCGCCGTTGTGCAAGATCGTCGCGCCCGGCACCTTCCCCTGGCAGGCGGGGGCGGCAACGACCACGGTGGAGTCGGTGCGGACGGCCGCCAGGGCGGCCTCGTCCAGGTGATCGCGGTGGGCGTGGGTGAGGAGGACGAGGTCCGCCTTCGGCATCGTGGCGTAGTCGGCGAGCCGCGAGTACGGGTCGACGTGAATGACCCTGCCACTAAACGTGAAGACGAGGCTACCGTGGCCCACGAAGGTGATGCCGAGCTCCCCCGCCGAGGTGGGCACGGAGTCCACGGGGAACCCCGCGCCGTGGGTGGGCGGCCCCACCAGGGTGAACGCTGCTACCGCCAGGGTCGCGACGCGCATGGAAACCTCCCGCAGGCCGTTGGCCAAGTGTCAAGGGTAACGCAGCTGCTGGCGCCCGCCAGCACCCTGCCGGGCTCACCCGGCGAATATGGCGTGGATCTCCTGGGCTTGGCGCAGCAACTCGTGGGCCGTCGGCGGTGCGATGCGCCGGCCGGGGTGAAGGAGCAAGGCCTGGCCGACACCCTCGAGGTGGGCGAGCCGTTCGGGCCGGTGGAGGAGCTGGGTGCGGACCGTCGCCGTGAACGTTTCGCGCAGGGCGGCCGGGTCGGCTCCGGTGAGGCGAAAAGCCCGGGAGAACTCCGGGTCCTCGTCGAAGTCCACGTCGCCCAGGCCGAAGAGGGTGGCCACCTTGTCCACGAACGGGTGCTCGGGGGCCAGTTCAAAGCGGGGCAGCGCCAGGCGAGGGTCGCCCACCAGACAGAAGGTGACCCGGTGGATGTGCTGGCTCTTGCCGCTGCCGGTGATCCACCGGTAGTCGCCGAGCCACACCTCCGGGCCCCACGGGGTGCCGTGGAAGAGCGCCTCCACCTTGCGGCTGTGACCCTTTTGGAAGAACGGCAGCGACCCGTATCGGTCCAGGAGCTCGGGGGCGGGGCGGCTCGAGAAGCCGAGCTGGAGCGCTGTGTCCGCCCAGGCCTGGTCGCGCTGCCGCCGCGCCCGCGCGGCGGCAGCCACGGCGCCGATGACGACGACCGCGATAACCACCACCAGCACGACCAGCGTGATGGGTTGGTTCACGATGCACCTCCCGGCCTGCGCGACCCCGGCTGCCCGCCTCAGGCCAGCTGGGCAATCTCGCGCAGGAAACTGCTCCGACGGTACTCCCGGCTGATGGCCTCGGCGAGCGGCTCCACGTCCCAGAACTCGTTCCACTGCACCCGCAGCACCGGGATCAACAGGCTGATCTCCTTGAGGAACTCTTCGTAGCCTGCGTAGAGACGTTGCAGGTACTCCAGGGTGATGCCGGCCTCGCAGGGGCGGTTGCGCTGGCGGATCCGCTCCATGGAGCGTTCCGGCGAGACGTCCAGGTAGATGATGAAGTGCGGCCGGCACATGAAGTTTGAGAGGTTGCGGAAGAGCGCCACGTAGGTCTCGTAGTCGCGGGGCTCCATGAGGTCCATGTCGCGCAGCGTCTTGGCAAAGATGGCGTCCTCGTAGATGGTCCGGTCCTGAACCCCGCCGCGGCCCCGCCAGATGATCTCCTGGTGTTGCTGAAAGCGGCGGTTCAGGAGGTAGATCTGCATGGCGAAGCTGTAGCGTTTGGTGTCCCGGTAAAAATCGTCCAGGTACTCGTTGTCCGCCACCGGCTCGTAGTGGACGTCCAAGCCCAGGTGCTGGCCCAGAGCGGTGGCGAGGGTCGTCTTCCCCGCGCCGATGATGCCGGCGACACCGATGAACAACCGGTCGAGAGGGCCGCCCTTGCCGGAAAGGTGGTCCAGGGGGCGGGGGTGCTGGGTCATGAGACCTCCCGGGGAAAGGGTAGCAGCGGTTGCTCGCCGGTGGGGCGCCTCGCGAGCTGGCGGCCGCCAACGCTCGTGACCGCCGTCACCCGCCCCGGCCCAGCCGGTCCACTACAATACAACCTTCGCCGAGGCAACGGCTGGGCGCGGTGGGGCGCCCGGGCCAGCGGCGGCAGAGAGGGGCGATGCCGATGGCGGGTGGGACGCGAGGCGGAAAGCGCGGGCAACCGGGAGTGCGACGGCTAGCGGCGGTCGTGCTCGCTGGGATGGCTCTGGTCGTAGCAGCCGAGGGGGCGAGCGGCGGATGGAGCGACACGGACGGTGCGGCGCTGTGGCGGGACACCGCGGAGAGCCTGGCCAGGGCGGGGGAGGGGGAGCGGGTCACGTTGCCCAGGGCTTACCGATTTCTCGCCCTGGACCTGGCCGGGATGCGGGAGCTCTTGTCGCGAGTACCGCTGGAACAGGAGGCCGCACGAGGGACGGCACTCGTCGCCCTGCCCCACCCGGACGGGTCGTTCCAGCGCTTCCGCATCGTCGAGGCGCCGATCATGGAGGGGCTGCTGGCCAGTCGTTACCCGGACATCCGCACCTATGCCGGCCAGGGGGTGGACGACCCGACGGCGACGGTGCGTCTCGACCTGACCCCGCAGGGGTTCCACGCCATGGTGCTGTCCCCGAGCGGGTCGTGGTTTGTGGACCCCTGGCGGCGCGGCGACAGCGAGCACTACCAGAGCTACTTGCACCGCGACCGCGGGCGTGCCGATGGCCAGGAGGCGCTCACCTGCCTGGTACAGGGGGACGGAACACCGGCCGGTGCCGAGCCGGCGCCCGTGGCTGTCCACGAGGCCGGGGGAGAGGCTGTCGCCGGGGCCAGCCTGGCACCTCTGGGCGATACGTTGCGGACCTACCGGCTGGCCATGGCGGCCACCGGCGAGTACACGACCACGGTGTGTGCGCCGAACCCGCCGGCGAAGTCCTGCGCCATGGCCGCCATCGCCACCACCGTGAACCGGGTGGTGGGGATCTACGAGCGGGAGTTTGCCGTCCGCATGGTGCTCGTGGCCAACAACGACGACGTGGTCTACACCAACGGCGCCACCGACCCGTACACCAACAACAACGGTTCCACCATGCTGTCGCAAAACCAGACCACCCTGGACAGCGTCATCGGCTCCGCCAACTACGACATCGGCCATGTCGTCTCGACGGGGGGCGGCGGCGTCGCCTCCGTGGGAGTCCCCTGCCGCAGCTGGTACAAGGCGATGGGCGTGACCGGCTCCCCCAACCCGGTGGGCGACGCTTTCGACGTGGACTACGTGGCCCACGAGATGGGGCACCAGTTCGGGGCGTTGCACACCTTCAACGGCACCACCGGAAACTGCGGCGGCGGCAACCGTTCCGCCTCCTCGGCCTACGAGCCGGGCAGTGGCAGCACCATCATGGCCTACGCCGGGATCTGCGGCGCCGAGGACCTGCAGCCGCACAGCGACCCGTACTTTCACACGAGGAGTTTCGACGAGGTCCGCGCCTACATCGTCTCCGGCAGCGGCAACACCTGCCCCGTGAAGACCAGCACGGGGAACACGGCCCCCAGCGTGAACGCCGGCCCCGCCTACACCGTTCCCAAGCAGACGCCGTTCACCCTCACCGGTTCCGCCACCGACCCCGAGGGAGACCCCCTCACCTTCTGCTGGGAGGAGTTCGACCTCGGGGCCGCGGCACCGCCCAACACCGATGTCTCTGCGGTGCGCCCCATCTTCCGCTCCTTCAACCCCACCACGAGCCCCTCGCGCACCTTCCCGCGTTTGCAGGACATCCTCTCCGGCACCGCCACCTTCGGTGAGTCCATGCCCACCCGCACCCGGACCATGACCTTCCGCCTCACGGCACGGGACAACCGGAGCGGTGGCGGGGGAGTGGACTGGGCTGCCACCACCGTGGACGTGGTGGGGTCCGCCGGGCCATTCACGGTCACCCAGCCGGGCTCGGGGACCACGTGGAACGCCGGTGCCTGCCACACCATCGCCTGGGACGTGGCCGGCACCAACGTGGCGCCGGTTTCCTGCGGCGCCGTGGATATCCTCCTCTCCACCGACGGCGGCCAGACCTTCCCCACAGTGCTGGCCGCCGCCACGCCCAACGACGGCAGCGAGGCGGTGAACCTCCCCCTCTCCACCACCGCCACGGGGCGGGTGAAGGTGGCCTGCTCCTCCAGCATCTTCTTCGACATCTCGAACCCGGATTTCACCATTGCCGCCTCGCCGGGGAATGTGACGGTCAGCGTCACCAAGGCCGGCAGCGGGACGGGGAGCGTGGTATCCACCCCCGCCGGCGTGCAGTGCGGCCCCACCTGCTCCTCGCCGATCCCCCAGGGGGCCTGTGTGACCCTCACCGCCCAGGCGGATCCCGGTTCGGTGTTCGACGGCTGGTCCGGCGGGGGCTGCAGCGGCACCGGGGGCTGCAACTTCACGGCTGCCGGCAACGTGTCCGTGACTGCCACCTTCACTGCCACGTGCGTGCCGCTGGAGCTGACCAACCACACGGTGACCAGCAGCGAGAGCTGGGAGGCGTGCGGCATCCGCGCCGGCCCGGCTTTCGCGGTGGCCGGCAGCGGCACCGCCACCATGAGGGCCTCCACCAGCGTGGTGCTGCGCAACGGCTTCAGCGTGGCGGCCGGTGGCACCCTCATCGTCGGCCACGTCTGAGCGTCGCGGGGGGCGTGTCGACAAACCCGGCGAGCCACCACGGTCGCGGGTGCGGCCCCTTGCGCCGGGGTGAGAATGCGCTACACTTTGCCGTTCGCCGGCGGGCGGACGGCATCCTTGCTCCCACTTCGCGTGGGGGCCGCAGGCCGAAAGGAGGCTTCATGCCACTGTACGAGTTGGGTCTGGTCCTCGATAACGACCTCGAAACCGAGGAACGGGAGGCGTTCCTCGGTGAGGTCAAGCAGCTCCTCCAGCAGGGGGGGGCCACGGTGGTCAAGGAAGACGTGTGGGGGAAGCGGAACCTCGCCTACGAGATCAACCACAAGCGCGAGGGGTACTACGTGTTCTGGCAGTTCGAGGGGCCGGGCTCGGTGATCAAGCCCCTGGAGTACCGGCTGCGACTGTCGGACCAGGTGCTGCGCTACCTCTCTCTGAACCTGGACCGCGAGCTGCGGCGTGCCCGCAAGATGGACAAGCGCCGCGCCGAGCGCAAGGCAAAGGCGCCGAAACCGGCGCCGGAGACGGCGGCCATCGCCGGCGAGGGGGCGTGATCATGTCCAAGAAGAAGTACTACGTCAAGCGCAAGAAGGTCTGCAAGTTCACGGCCGAGGGGATCGACTACATCGACTACAAGGATGTGGATCTGCTGCGGCAGTACACGCCGGTCTCGGGCAAGATCCTGCCGCGCCGGGTGAGCGGGACAAACCCCATCTATCAGCGCAAACTCACCCGCGCCATCAAGCGCGCGCGCCTGATGGCGCTCCTGCCCTACGTCGGCGACTGACGGGCCGCCCGGGAAGGCGGGTACCCCCGCCGCGGATGGAGCTACGTGTCGCAGCCTGTACCGCCCGGACGGAGCGAGCCGTCCCCCCTCCCCCGCGTGGGGTGGGTCCCCGGTCCGTTCCTGGCCGGTGCGCTTTCCCTCCTGGTCTTCGGCAGCCTTCTGGCAGTCCCCTTCTTGGGGGTGTTCACCGCCATGCTGGCGAGCCTGCCGTTGCTCCACTCGGCGGCGACGGGGCGCCCCTCCATCCTCGCTTGGGGGTGGGTGGCGGTGATGCTGGCCGGGGTCGCGCTCCTCGCCGACTCGCTGTGGCTGGTGGCGTTCCTGGAGGGGTTTCTGCTGGTGGCGGCGTGGCCCGCCGTGTCCGTGGAGTTGTGGAGCCGGTCGAGATGGCCCGACGGGCGGTGGCTGACGGTGGTGGTGCTGGTGGCCTGGGCGGTGGCGGCCGCCTCGCTGATGGCGGTTGCGGCGCCGGCTCACCCGGCGGAGCGCCTCGCCCGCGCCATGAGCGCGGCAGCCTCCGGCAGCGAGGCGGTCATGCGACAACTGCTGTGGGGGGGGCGCACGAGTCCGGAGGTCATGGCGGCGGCGCTGGAGGGTGCCGCGTATCTGGCGCCGAGTGCCGTGGCCTTTTACGTGGCGGCGGTGGCGCTTTGGGTCCGGTCCCGCCTGCCGGCACTGGGCTTTGCCGTGGGCCGGGAGCCGTTCCATCTGGTGCGTGCCGAGGAGTGGTTGCCGGTGGCCTTCGCCGTTGGCGGCCTCGGTTGGGTGTTTGCTGCCGGTGTGGCCAAATGGTTGGCCGCCAACCTTTTGGTGACCGTTGGCGGATTGTATTTCGTGGCCGGCCTGGCTATCATCCACTTCTACCTGGGGCGGCGGTGGGGGAGCAACCGCTGGGTGCGCCTGGCGGTGCTTCTCTTCGCAGTGCAGGTCCCGGTGGCGGTGGCGGTGGCCGTTGCCGGTCTTGTCGACGGGTTTTTCCCGCTCCGCCGCGGCGCGGGGTGGGATGAAGGGAGTCAAGCATGAAGGTGATCCTCAACGATCACGTGCCCAACCTCGGGGATCGCGGCGCCGTCTGTGACGTGAAGCCCGGCTACGCGCGAAACTACCTGATCCCCAAGGGTCTGGCCTACGTGCTCAACGACGCCAACAGGGCGCGCTTCGAACAGGAGCAGAAACGCTGGGAGCAGAAGCAGGCGCGGGAGCGGACCGCCGCCGAGGACCTGGCGGCCCGGCTGGCTGGGACGGAGCTGAGCTTCAGGCGGCGCGCCGGGGAGGGGGACGCCCTCTACGGTTCGGTCACCGCCTCCGACGTGGCCGACGCCCTGGCCGAGAGGGGGTTCGACATCGATCGGCGGCGCATCCAGATCGCCCACCACATCAAGCGGCTCGGCACCCACGAGGCGACGGTCCATCTGCACCGGGACGTGCGCGTGCCCATCACCATTCACGTGGAGCGCGAGGGCGAGGCGGTCGAGGCCTGAAGGCCGTGGCGGGGGACGACACCCCGACCGGCGCCGCCAAGGCGGCCACGAGCCCCCCGCTGCCGCGCCGAACGGGGCCGGCGGAGTGGCTTCGCCGCTTCCTGCGGCGACTCCTGGACCGGGAATTCACGGCGCTGGAGCAACGGGTCGCCCAGGGTGAGGCTGCGCTCGCGGCGACCTCCGGGCGGCTCGACGAAATTGCCGCCAGGACCGGCATGGTGGAGGGGCGTCTGGACGAGGTGAGGCAACGCCTGGAGCCCATCGCCACCGGTTCGCTCCAGCGCCACCTGGAGACTCGCATCGACCAGGCGCTGGCGGAGGTGGCGGATCTGCGGGGGGCGTACCTGGCCACTCGCGGAGAGTTCGAGGCGGTACGCGACGATCGCCTCCCCCGTGCCGAAGCGACGGTCGCCGGCGTTCAGGAGGGCGTGACGGCCTTGCAACGGGAGGTGGAGCGGGTACGCGACGCGGCTCTCCCCGAGGTTGCCGCCACGGCGGAGCGCCTCCACGGCGCCATCGTGGTGGTGCAGGGGGAACTCTCTTCGCTGCGGGACGGGCGGTTGGCCCGCACCGAGGGGGACGTGGCCCGGATCCAGGCCGCGGTGGAGAAGCTCCAGACGGGTGTGGAGGAGCTCGCCCAGGTGCGGGTGGCCCAGAGCGAGGCGGCGGTGGCGCGGCTTCACGAGGCGGTGGAGGTGGTGCAGCGGGAGCTGCGGGAGACCAACGACGTCCGCCTGACCCGCAACGAAGCCGACCTGGCCCGCATCCAGGCCGCGGTGGAGGCGCTCCAGAAGTGGCTGGAAAGCCTGGGGAGCGAGCGCCTCGCTCGAATGGAGCGTGATCTCGGCGGACTCCACGCGGCCCTGGTGGGGCTTCAGCGCCTGGCTGAGGAGCTGCGCGACGCGCGTTTGCCGGCCCTTGCCGATCGAACCGACGCGCTGGTGGAGCGACTCCACCTGGAACTCACCGAGTTGGGCGGCCTGGTGGACCGGCTGGTGGCCAGAGAGCCCATTCACGTGGCGGCGGAGCCGGCGGTGGAGGCGGCGCTGCCGGCGGCGGTGGCGTCGGCAGCATCGGCCTTCGTGGACAGTTTGCGCGGCGAGCGGGAGGAGATCCTCCAGCGGGCGGAAGCGTACGTGCCGCTGCTGTCCGGGTGCGAGCCGGTCCTCGACCTCGGTTGCGGCCGCGGCGAACTGCTGGAAGCGCTCCAGCGGGCGGGGATCGCGGCGCGGGGCATCGACGGCGACCCGGCCATGGTGGCGGCGTGCCGTCGGCGGGGGTTGGCTGCCGAGGTGGGGGAGCTTCCCGAGGCTCTCCTCGCCATGGGGGAGGGGAGTGTCGGCGCGGTTTGCGCCATCCACGTCCTCGAGCACCTCCCGGCGGCCGGGTGGATGGCGGTGGTGGACGCGGCCAGGCGCGTGCTGCGCCCGGGGGGGCTGCTGGTGGTGGAGTGCCCGAACCCGGATACCCTGCGCGTGGGCGCTGGCTTGTTCTGGAGCGACCCGACGCACCGTACGCCGATCCACCCCCGGGCTCTGGAGCTCGTGGTTCGGGCCGTCGGCTTCGAGATCGAGGAGGTGCGTTTCCTGCGCCCCTTCCCGGCCGAACAGAGACTGACCAGTGCGGCGCAGCCGGACGAGCTTCGGCGGGTGGCGGAGCGCCTCGACGAGTGGCTGTCGGGGCCCCGCGACTTCGTCCTGGTAGCGCGCAAGCCCTGAGGAAGCGGCTATGCCCCTCCCTGCTCGCGGGTGAGGCGGGTCTTGAAGAAGTCCCGCAGGGCCATCAGCAACTGGGCAAAGTTGGCGTCCTTGAGGAACTCCTGAACGGCGCCGGGCTCGCTGTCCTGGGCGAAGCGTTCGTGGCACTGCTCGAGGAGCGCGTAGAAGTCGGACACCACCTTGAGGCCCAGGGGGCCGAAATGTTCCCGGTACCAGCGGGACTCTCGCACCGCCGACCAGACCGACGGCGCGGTGGCACGGCCGCACCGCCACACCGCGTCGGCGAGGCGAGTGATCTCCTGGTAGAGGGCGGCAAGTACCGTCGGGGAGTCGCCGCTCGCTAGGGCGGCCGCTAGCCGTTCGCTGTCCGGCGCATCGGTGACAGGCGGGGGGGCCGGTCGAGCCGGAGGTGTACCGGGCTCGACGCTGGGTTTGGCAGTGGACCCGGGCGGCTCGGGGGCCGGTGGCACTGCAGGGGCTGGCCGTGTTGGCGGAGGCGGGGCGGTTGCGGTGGGCACGCCCTCGCCCGTCACCGCCGCGGCCCCGTCGCTGAGCGCCTTGCGAATGCGCTCGCCAAAGGTGACGGCAAACTCCAGTTCGCTGTCGGCGATGGGCCGGGCGTAGGCCACCCGGTTGAACACCACGTCCAGTTCGAGGAACCGCGCTCGGAGCAGGTCCGCTGACGGCACCAGGCTCTCGAGGCCGGCCAGCAGCCGCTGGTCGCTGGAGGCCACGTCGAGGAGATCGGCAAAGCTTGCAAAATCGAGGATGTCGCACCCCTCGGGCAGGCGCCACGACAGCGCCGCCTCCCGATCGCGTCGATCGCGCAGGTGCGGCCAGCAGGCGCAGGGGAGATCGGCCTGCTCCCAACCCCCACCGTGGATGTCCTGTAGCCCCCTGCGCAGGTACCGACGGAGGCGGTGGAGCGACTCCGCCAGAATTCGGTACGCCTCGAGGTTAGCGTCGAGCTTACCCATGGGCTTCAGTTCCACTCCGCCGCGCCGCGCAGCCGCGCCCACGGGCGCAGGAACCGTTCACGGCGCTCGATTTCCCGCATGGTAGCGAGCAGTAGCCGCCCCCGCGTCACCGGGTCGGGCACGTTGAGGAACCCCTGCTGCTGTTCCACCGACAACCCCAACCCCGCGGCGACCCCCCAGGTGAGGGCGGCAAGGTCGGGGCTGCGCAGAGATGGCACGGGGCGGCCCAGGGTGCGGCAGAGCCTGGCGAAGCGCGCGCCGAGCAATCGCATCACCGGGGCTGCCCGCTGCGCGTGTCGGCCCCTGCCGTCCGGGTAGGCCACCGCCCGCACCACCGGCGGCTCGTCCTGCACCATTTCGAGAAGCCGACATCTTCGAAGACCACGCAGGTGCAGCCCCTCCTGATCCCGGGAGAGGGCGGCCCGCACGCCGACCTCGTGCACGGACTCGCCGTCCCGCAGCGAGGCGACGACCTCGGCGCGGAATGCCTGCGCCTGGGCGTAGACGCTTCGCTCCAGCCGTGACCTCCCGCTGACGTGCAGTTCACCACCAGGGAAGAGCACGGCGTCCTCCAAGGGGAAGAGGGGCAGCACGAACCCCTTGCGCATCATCCACACAGTATAGCAGCGAGTTCCTGGCAGTGGTCGCGCGAGCGGCCGTCAAGCCGAGGACGGTTCCCCGGGTGTGGTGGCGGCGAAATCGCCGGCACGGCGGACGAGGGCCAGCACGCCGCCAGCCAGGAGCAGCACCAGCCCCAGCCAGAGGAGCCCGATGAGCGGCTTGACGGAGACGTCGGCGGAAAACCGCATGGGTTGCCCACCCTTGGCCTCCTGCCCGACACCGGAAAAGACGAGCCGTGCCCGTCCCTGGCTTGCGTTCACGCCGCTCAGGGTCAGCGTGGCGCCGCCCGGCCCCGGGAGGGGAACGGGGCGGGAGACAAAGCCGCTGTCGGTGGCCGCGAGCGTCGGCGTCACCGTCTGGCTGGCGCCGTCGGTCGTCACCTCCAGCACGGCACCGATGGTGATCTGGCCTCCTCCCCCGTGCCCGCCCCCCATGTCGAAACCGCGGAAGGTCAGCGTGTAGGGGCCGAACGTGGCGGTCTCGCCCTTGCCGATCTCCACGGCAGCGCCGGCGTCGGCGGGCTGCCCCGGGTCGAACTCGATGGGGGACACGTAAAGGTCGTGCGTCAAGAAGACCTTGACATCGGGGTTGGCCACGAGTTGGTTCGATTTTTCGTTGCGGAACATCTTGGGGCGCGCGACATAGCTCGTGCCGTCCCCGCTGCGCACGTCCACCGCCATGGCCTGCCGCCCCGACGCCGGGTCCACCTCCGGTCCCTTGAAGGTGAAGGTGTAGCCCAGGGCCTCGCGACTCTCGCCCAGGGGCAGGACGAGCTTCTCGGTGCGGTCGAAGGCCGAGGAGGTGACGATGCCGGCCAGCATCAGGCCAAGCCCGGCGTGAGCCAGGGGGCCGCCGGCCTGGCGCAGGCGGCCGCCGGCGAGGGCCTCCACGGTCTTGACGAGATTGGCGAGGAGGGCAAAGAAGGAGGCAGCGAGGAAGGTGACGAAGAGCAGCCCCCTCGCCCCGAGGAGCAGGGCCGCGCTGGTCGCGACGGCGGTGAGGGCGAGGGAGAGCAGGAGCCGCCGCACGAACTCCGGCGAGCGGCCGCGCCACTGCAGGTACGGCACCACCCCAAGGAGCACGGCGAGAAGGATGCCGATGGGCAGCGTCACCCGGTTGTAGAACGCCGGCCCCACCTGGGCGGGCTGCGTGAACAGCCGCGTGATGAGAGGCGCCGAGGTCCCCAGCAGCACCAGCGCGGCGCTGCCGAGGAGGGCCGCAATGCCGAGCACGAAGAAGACGGTGCGGGACAGGAACGGCTCGTCGCCGGGGCTGGTGGGGATTTCCCGCGCCCGCCAGGCGAGAATGGTGAAGCCCAGCACGGTGAACACGGCCAGGTTGCCCACCAGCCACCCGGTGATGCCGAGGTCCACGAAGGAGTGGACGGAGAAGTCGGCAAGGACCCCGGAGCGAGTCAGGAAGGTGGCGTAGACCACCAGCACGAAGGAGAGGATGGCCAGCGAAAAGTTGAGCTTGCGAAAGCGGCCCCGGGACCGCTGCAGCAGCATGCCGTGCACGAGGGCCGCGGAAGCGAGCCACGGCACCAACGAGGAGTTCTCCACCGGGTCCCACCCCCAGTAGCCGCCCCAGCCCAGGGTTACGTAGGCCCAGTAGCCGCCGAGGAGGATGGCGGCGCCCAGCGTCACCACCGTGAGGAGCGCCCACGGGAGGGCAGCCCGGACCCACTCGTCGTAGCGGCGCTCCACCAGGGCCGCCACCGCGAAGGCAAAGGGGACAGCCGTGGCCGCGTACCCCAGGAACATCACCGGCGGGTGGATCGTCATCCAGGGGTTCTGCAACAGCGGGTTGAGCCCTTGCCCGTCGAAGGGGGCCTGCCCCGGCGGCAGCCCCTCCAGGGGCCGGAACGGCGACTGGCGGAGGAGGATGGCGGCCAGCGCAAGGAGCGTGAGGTTGTAAACGATCATCGTCCGGTTCTCGTAGTGGCGGGCAGTGGGGATGAGCGGCAGACCGATGAGCGCCCCGGCCAGCAGCCAGAGGAGGAAGCTCCCCTCCTGCCCGGCCCAGAAGGTGGAGATGAGGTAGGAGAGGGGGAGGGAGCGGTCGGAGTAGGAAAACACGTAGTGGTAGCGGAAGTCATGGCTGAGGATGAGGTAGAGCAGCGCAGCACTGGCCACGACCACGGCAAAGACCGCGAGCCCGTAAAGCTGCCGCGCCCAGGAGCGGGCGTTGGCATCCCCCTTGAGCGCACGGGCGTAGGCTACTGTCGAACCCACCAGGGCCAGCGCGGCGGCCCACAGTGCGACAACCCCCGGAACGAACATGGATCCCCCCCTTCGGAATGCAGTGGCGCGGTGACGGCCCCGGTGTCAGGAGGGGTCGGAGGTGTACTGCTTCTCCTCCACCCCCTGGTACTTGGACGGGCACTTGACGAGCAACTTCTCCGCCTCGAGGCGGTCGCCGCGGTACCGGCCGATGGCGACGATCTGCGTCGCCTCGTTGAAGTTTCCAGGTTTCAACCCCTTGTAGGCCACCTGCAGCGTGTCGCCGCCCTCGTCGGTGATGGCAAAGATAAGACGGGACGACGCCTCGTCGTAGCGGTCCGAGCCGGGGACCAGAGATCCGGCCACCTGGACGGCGTCTCGGCTTCGCCTGGCTTTCTCGAAGCTCACATACGGCGTGAGGTTGTCCCGGAACGCCCCGACCCCGAAGGCCACGAAGCCGGCGATGGCCACGCCACCGGCCAGGCTCCAGGCGAGCCGCCGGTTCATTCCCCCTCCTCCAGACGGCGCACCCGGGCGTGCAGGTACAGGCAGTAGGAGAAAAGGCCCACCCAGATCACCACGGTGACGGCGGCAACCCAGAAGAGACTACTCGTCTCGGGCATGCGTCAACCCTCCTCGCGCTGCCGGCGCCGCAGGGCAATGCGGGCCAGCCGCACGTTCAAACTGTACAACCACGCAAACAGCCCGGTAAATCCCGCCACCGAGCCGAGCAGCACCTGCAGCATCCGCGACTCCATCTTGATGGTGCCGCTGGTGTTGATGATGGTGTCGGGGTGCAGCGACCAGTAGATGCGCGGGACCACGAAGACCAGGAACGGCATCGTCACGAAGGCCAGTACCGCGTACGCGGCGGCCAGGGTGCCGCGCCGCTCCTCGTCGGCCACCGACTGGCGCAGGGCAAAGTAAGCGGCGTAGACGAGGAGCAGGATGGCGATGGAGACCTCGCGTGGGTCCCAGTTCCAAAAGCTCCCCCACATCACCTTGGCGAAAATGGAACCGGTGGCGGTGGCGAGGATGGAGAAGAGCAGGCCGAGCCCCGCCGCCGCCGCGGCCCGGGCGTCGTCCAGGGGGTTGCGGGTCCGCAGGTAGCGGATGGAGGCCACCAGGTTCACGCAGAAGGCCACCACTGCGACCCAGGCCTGCGGCACGTGAAAGAAGACGATCCGTGCCGATTCGCCCACGAAGCCCTGGGCGGTCGGGGCGTAGTGGAACGCCGCCCAGCACACCACTGCAAGCCAGGCGCCAAGGATCCAGACGAGGATGTTGGAAAGTCTAGTCATGCCACACCACCGGGAAGAGGAACGCCGACGACACCAGGGTCACGCCCGCCAGCGAGACGATGCCGCGGAGGGCGGGGAGGACGGCCGCCACCTCCGCGCTCCCCGCCGCCGCCCGGGTCCCCTGGATGAGCATCACCAGGAGGGGGAGAGCCAGGGGCACGGTGAGGACCGCAAAGAGCGTCCCCGAACCCGAGGCCCGGGCGATGATGGCGGCCACCATGGTGGCCACCGCGGCCAGGGCCACGCTGCCGGCCGCAAGCAACACCGCCAGCCCCAGCGGGCCCGCCACCGAGTAGCCGAGGAGGACGCAGAACAGCGGCACGATGAGCACCTCGAGGACCGCGAGGAGGAGCAGATTGAAGGCGAACTTGCCAGCGAACACGGCGCCGGGGCGGGCGGCCAGGCGCAGCGTCTTGGCTGTGTGCGCGTCCTCCTCCTTGACAAAGACGCGGGAGAGCCCGGAGGTGGCGGCGAAGAACAGGATGATCCACAACAGCGCCGCCAGCAGGTGCGGCCGGTCCTCCTCGTGGATGCGGTACGGACCGATCTGGTAGGCCACCGCCACCAGGGTGGTGAGGGCGAAGAGGAGGATGGCGTTGAGGGCCACCCGGCTGCGCAGCTCCGAGCGCAGCTCCTTCGCCAACACCGCCAACGCCTCACCCAGCAAGGTGGATCTCCTCGTCCCCCCAGGCGGCTTCCCGGGGGTCGTTGGTGGCCACGGCAATGGCGGTGGCGGGGCGGCGCTCCCGCACCAGCGCGGCCACCACCTCGTGGCCGGCACCGTCCAGGTTGGAGGAGGGCTCGTCCAGGAGGAGCACCGGCGGGTCGTGCACCAGCGCCTGGGCGAGCTTGACGCGTTGCTTCATGCCGGAGGAGTAAACCCCCACGGGGCGGCGCTGCTCCCGGGCCGCGAGACCGAGACGGTCCAGGAGCTCCGCAAGCTGGTCGTCGGTGGCGCGGAGCCCCCGCAGGCGGGTGAAGAGCCGCAAGTTCTCGATGGCCGAGAGTTCCTCGTAGACCGCCATGTCCGGCGCGGCCACGCCGATCACCCCACACCACGCGCGCCGCGGCAGTTCCGTCTCGCCGTTGCGGTAGCGGACCGTCCCCCGGGACGGGCGCAACAGCCCGCTGACGATGCTCAGGAGGGTGGACTTGCCGGCGCCGTTGGGGCCGGTGACCACCAGCACCCGGCCGGGCCGGAGGGTGCCGCTCACCCCGGTCAACACCGCCCGGCGGCCGAACCGCTTCCACAGATCCTCGAAGGAGACGGTCACGCTCGCCACGGCGGCACAGCATAGCAGAGTTGCCGCATGGCGTCCTTCTGCCTGGGCCACAAGGACATGCTAGACTCCGCCGATGCTCGGCAACGGCCACGACCGGCGGCGGCTCTGGCGGGCGGTGTTCCCCTTCCCGTTCCTTCGCATCACCGGTGGGTGGGTGGATGCCCTCGGCAGCGCCGGCATCCTCCTGCTGGTGGCGGCGAGCCGGCTCCTCCTCCTGCCTCGCGGCCCCTGGGAGCAGGACGAGGCCCTCCTGGCCTGCGGCGTTGGAGATTTCGACCCGGCGCACCACATGCCGCTGCCGCCGGGGTTCCCCCTGTGGATCCTCATCGGACGGCTGACCAGGCTGCTGGGCGTCGGCGACCCCGTGACCGCCCTCCAGGTGGCGAGCGCCCTCCTCTCGGTGGTGGCGGTGTGGGCCCTCGTGGGCCTGTGGGGCGCTCACGCTGGGCCGGCGGAGGCGGTGGCCGGGGCGCTCCTGGCCGCCTTCCTCCCCGGCGTGTGGTTCCACGCGGCCCGAGGGTTCTCGGAGACGGCGGCGGCGACCTTTGCGGTGGTGGGGCTGGCGCTGTGGCTGCGGGGGGGGCGACAGGGGTTTGCCGCCGGGTCGCTGGCCATGACGGCGGCAGCGCTCACCCGACCGCCCCTGGCACCGTTGTTCGTGGTGGCGGTGCTCCTCGCGGCGTGGGGGGTGCGGCGAGAGCCGCGCCGCCTGGCCGCGGCGGCAGCCCTCTGCGGGGGTGCGGTGGTTGCCGTCCTCGCACCTCTTGTGCTGGAGGCCGGGGGGACCACTGCGTTTCTCTCGGCCATTCGCAGCCACGGCGGCGAGCACTTTGCTCTCCTGGGCCTGCAGCCCTGGCGAGTGGCGGACATCGGCTTCGTTCGCGGCCTCGGCACGCCTGCCGCGGCGCTGCTGTTCTTCGCGGCTGCCGCGGTGGGGTGGTGGACGCTGCGCCGAGCGCTGGGGTGGCGCTTCTGGGCGGGGAGCGGCTTTGCCGTGTTCCTCGCCTACCTGCTGCTGTTCCTCCACAACCGCAGCTACCCCCGCTACTGGGTGCTGGCCTGGCTGCTCCTGGCAGTACCGGCGGCGGTGGGAGCGAGGGTGGTCGTGCGATCCGTCCGGGTTGCCGTACCGCTGGTGGTGCTGGGGGCGGCGGTGGCGGCCTGGTGGACGTGGCCTGCGGTGCGCTACCTGCACCGGCACCGGCTACCGGTGGTGGAGGCGCTGGAGGCCGTGGCCGGCGAAGGCGCCGGCGTGTTGGTGTTCGAGGATCAGCTTTTTTCCTTCCGCAACTACTACGCTAAGCAAAGGCTCCTGCGCGTCGGTTCGCTGCGGGTGAGCGAGATTCCACCGCGGCGTCTCAACCTGGGTGGCAGCCCCTTGTGGTTCCTCACCGAGAGCGAGGGGCAGGACGTGCCCTCCAACGCCTCCCAGGCCCTGGTGTTCGCCTGCCCCGAGCCGCGAGTGGCCCGGCTCTCCCAGGACCGCTTCCTCCGCGCCCGGCTGGTGCGCAACCCGGTGCTGGCGTGGCGAGGAGCCTCGGTGCCCGAGGTGGACTCCACCGAGCGGTTCATCTGGTGTTCGGGGCGATCCGTGGTGGTCCTGCCGCCGGTGGGGGGGGCCGGCCAGGTGGCCCTGGCCTGCGAGATCCACCCATTGCTCGGCCAGGTGGAGGTGGCCGCCACGATGGCCGGCCGGCAGGTCTTCCGCGAGCGGCGAGCGGCCGGCCGCCAGGTGCTCGTCATGCCCCTCCCCGACCTCCCCGAACGCAACCGACTCAACCAGATCGTGCCCCTGGAGTTGGCCGTGGAACGGGAGGTCCAGCTGGCCGGGGACCTGCGGCGGTTGGCGGTGCGCCTCTACCGCGTCAGTGTCGAGGCGCCGCCCTATCCGGTGGGGTCCTACGCGTTTTTCCCGGAAACAAACTCGCTGCTGGCGGCGGCGGTGGCGGGGACGGGCACCTACCCCCCGGAGGCGCTGGGCGACCCGCCTCGCCCCGCCGCGTGGACCGGTCCCGTCGCCACGTTTTCCATGCCGCTGGGCACCGGGCTGGTGGGGGTGGAGGTGCTGGCGCCTCGCCCCGGGCCGGTGCCCGTCACCGCCACCCTCGGGGCCACCACCAGCACCCTTCGGGTGGGCCCGGAGGGCGGGTGCCTGGTGCTGGCGGTGCCACCCGAGCTTGCACACGGGCGGCGAGGGACGCTGGTGGTGGAGAGCCCCACCTTCGTCCCCGGCGGCGATGATCGCCGCGAGCTCGGGGTGGCCATCAGCCGGATCTGGTTCGCCGCCGAGCCGTGACCCCTACTCGGTGAAGCACACCACCTTGGGCTCGGTCATCTCCAGCAGCGCGAAGGCCACCCCCTCACGCCCCAGCCCTGAGTTCTTGATGCCGCCAAAGGGCATCTGGTCGAGGCGGTAGTCGGTGGAGTCGTTGACGATGACGCCGCCGCACTCGAGGTGCTTGATGGCGTAGTGGGCAGTGGCCAGGGAGCGGGTGAAGATGGCGGCGTGCAGGCCGTAGTCCACGGCGTTGGCCTTGGCCACCGCTTCCTCCACGCTGTCCACCGGCCACAGCGACACCGCCGGGCCGAACACCTCGTGGCAACCCAACTGCATGTCCATGCCCACGCCGGTGAGCACCGTGGGGGGGATCACGGTGCCGATGGGGCCGCCGCGAGCCCCGCCGCAGTGCACGGTGGCGCCGCCGCGCCGCGCCTCCTCGATCCACGCCTCCACCCGCCGCGCCTCCCCCTCGGTGATGAGGGGCCCCATGGAGCAGTCCTCCTCCAGCTTCGGCCCGACCTTGTACGCCTTCGCCTGGGCCACGAACGCTTCCAGGTAGCGGTCGAAGATGGAGCGCTCCACGAAGACCCGCTGCACGCCGATGCAGTTCTGCCCGGCCGCCCAGAAGGCGCCGGACACGGTGTCTGCCACGGCCCGGTCGAAATCGGCATCGGCCATGACGATGACCGGCGAGTTGGACCCCAGCTCCATGCCGATCTTCTTGAGCCCCGCCTTGGCGGTGATGGCCAGGCCGGCCTCGACCCCGCCGGTGAAGGAGATCATTCGCACCCGGGGGTCGGCGACGAGGGGGTCGCCGATCTCGTGGCCGGGGCCGGTGATGACGTTGAGCACGCCGTCGGGCAGGCCGGCCCGCTGGAAAGCCTCGGCCAGGCGCAGGGCGGACAGCGGGGTGACGGTGGCGGGCTTGCACACCACGGTATTGCCCGAGGCGATGGCCGGCCCCAGCTTGTGGGCCACCAGGTTGAGGGGGTCGTTGAAGGGGGTGATGGCGGCGATCACGCCGATGGGCTCGCGGATCCAGTAGCCGTGCCGGTTCTCGCCGCCGGGGAAGGAGTCGAAGGGCACCGTCTGGCCGTAGAGGCGGCGGGCCTCCTCGGCCGAGAGGGACAGGGTGTTGACGCAGCGGCGCGCCTCCTTGCGCGCCTCGCGGATGGTCTTGGACCCCTCCCGGGCGATCAGCCGGGCGTACTCCTCCACGTTGGCCGCCACGTCGTCGGCCACCGCCCGCAACACCCGCATCTTCTCGTGCACCGGCGCGAACCGCCAGGTGCGGAACGCCCGGGCGGCGGCGGCAATGGCCTCGTCCACGTGGGCGGCGGTGCCCCGCGGCACGGTGTCCACCACGCTGCCGTCCCAGGGGTCGGTGACCTCGATGGTCTCGGACGTCTTCACCCAGCGGCCGTCGATGAGCATGTCCATGGCGTCCTCCTCCTCGCTTTCCCACCGCCTTCTAACGAACACCGCCGCCGAGCGTGCGGTGAATGTCCAAGAGGTCGGAGACCACCGCCTCGGCGGTGGGCAGCTTGCCGGCCCCCGCGCCGACGATGGTCACCGGCCCCACGTGATCGGTGTGGAAGGTGACGGCGTTGGTGGGCCCCATGACCCCGGCCAGGGGGTCGGCCAGGGGCAACCGTTTGGCCAGCACCTCCGCCACCACCCGGTCACCCTCGCGCCGGGCCGAGGCCACGAGCTTCCACCGCTCGGAGGCGGCGGCCGCGGCCTTCACGTCCTCCAGGGTGATGGCGGTGATGCCCGTGGCGAGGGTCACGTCGGCCAGGGTGAGGGGGGCGTGGAGGACGGTGTTGGCTAGGATGACTACCTTCCCCGCGGCGTCGAACCCTAGCACGTCGCCGGAGGGGTCCGCTTCGGCGTAGCCCAACTCTTGGGCCCGCGCCAGCGCCGCCTCGTAGCTCATCCCCTTCTCCATCTCGCTGAGGATGAAGTTGGTGGTGCCGTTGAGGATCCCGGAAAACCCGGTGATCGTGCAACCAGCGAGGCCGCGCAGGGCGGTGGAGATCACCGGCGTGCCGGCCATCACCGTGCCCTCGAAACGGAATTCCACGCCGGCCCGGCGGGCCGCCTCCAGCATTTCCGCCGGCGCCACCACCATCGGCCCCTTGTTGGTGGTCACCAGGTGTTTGCCGGTGGCGAAGCAGGTCCGGAAATGGTCCATGGCCGGCCCGCCCGTCTTCACGTCGGTCCACGAGACCTCGACCACCGTGTCCGCTTCCGCGCGGCGAATGGTGGTGAGGGCGTCCCAGCCGCTGTCGCGGGCGGGGAAACCCGCGAACGTGCCGTGGCGACCGATCCAGTCGAGGAGCGCGGCGGGGTCGAGCCCGTCCGGATCCGCCACCGCTCCCTTCTGGAGATCGCTCACCGCCGTGATGACGAAGCTGGCCCCGTACTCTCGTTCCAGCAGCTCTCTCTTGTCGCGCAGGATCTCTGCGACCCCCTGCCCCACCACACCGAACCCGATCATGGCTAGCCGCATGTCGCCTCCCACCGCCGGTTCCCCCGGCAGCTTGTGACTCGCTCATACTAGTACGAGCGCCGCGCCGCGTCCACGCTGGCTCATCGCGTACAATCGGCCCATGGATCTGGACGCCCTCGACCGCAAGATCCTGGCCACCCTCCAGGAGAACGGCCGCATGCCGCTGTCGGAGATCGCCCGCCGTGCCGGCGTCGCCCCCGCGACGGTCCACGACCGGCTGGGGAAGCTGCGGCGCTCCGGTCTCATCGTCGGTTTCTACGCCCGCCTCAACGCCGCAATGCTGGGCTACACGGTGGTGGCCCTCATCCACCTGCGCACCGAACTCGCCGAGGAGATCGAGAGCACCATCGGCGATCTTCGCGCCATCCCCGAGGTGGAGGAGGTGCACGTGGTGACCGGCGAGTACGACCTGGTCGTCAAGGTGCGCGCCCGGGACACCGCGCACCTCCAAGATCTCCTCGTCAACCGAATCCACCGGGTGCGGGGGTTCATTCGCTCTGCCACCGAGGTGTGCCTCACCTCCCCCCTTGAGCGCCAGGGGCCGGTCCTCACCCCCTGAAAAGGCCTCCGCCCTGTCCGGAGAGGACAGGGCGGAGGGGGACATCCATCAGGGGGAACTACCAGGTTGCCTTGAGCTGGTACGTGAGGGTCGTGGAGTAGGCGCCGTTGTACCCGTACACCTTGGCGTAGACCGTGATGGTGGAGGAGCCGCTGTTGGTGTAGTTGATGGTCTCGGCAGCGCCGGTGCCGTTGGTGGAGCTGCCGATCTGCGTGCCGGACGCGTTGTAGAGCTTGAGGTCGTAGTCCTTGGTGGACGGCACGGTGAGGTTGAGGGTGAGGGTCTTGCCGGCGGGCAGAGAGATCTTGAAGTAGTCCACGTCAGTGGAGGAGCCGATCGTGCCGGTGACGGTGGTCCCCGACGTCGAGATGACGTTAGCGGTACCGGTGGTGTTGTTCGACTCCGTCTCGTTCATGGAGGTGCCGCTCGACGCCGAGTAGGTGGCCTGCAGCGACACGCCCGAGAACGCCGCGTAGGCGTAGAGACCGATGTACCAGTCGCCCGCCGAGGGGTTGGTGATGGTCACCGTCTCGGTGCTGGTGGAACCATCCGACTTGCCGTTGTAGGAGGAGGTGGTGGGGCTGGAGCCCAGTTTCACGTACAGGTCGGCATCGCCGGTCCCACCGGTGGTCTTCACCACCAGCGAGGTCTGCCCGGACGGGACGGTGATCTTGTAGTACTTCCAGGTGCTGGCCGAAGCGGAGATGTTGGAAACCGTCTGCCCGTTGGTGATGACGACCACCCCGCCGCCCGAAGAGGTGATGGTCAAGCTCACGGTGGCGGTCTTGGTCTGGCCGCCACCAGTGGCGGTGATGGTCACCGTGTAGGTCCCGGTGGCCGCGGTGCCGGCGTTCAACGTCACCGTCGAGGAACCCGCGCCGGGGGCGGCGATGGAGCTTGGGCTGAAGCTGGCCGTGGCGCCGGACGGCAGCCCCGACGCCGAGAACGACACCGACGAGTTGAACCCGCCGCTCACCGTGGTGGTGGCGGTGACGGTGCCAGAGGCCCCCTGGGCGACGGAGATGCTGGTGGGGGAGACGCTCAGGGAGAGGGTGGGCGTCGACCCTGTGTAGGTGGCCTGCAGGGAGACGCTGGAGAATGACGAGTACGCGTAAATGCCAATGTACCAGTCACCCGCCGAGGGGTTGGAGATGGTCACCGTCTCAGTGGCGGTCGAACCCTCCGACTTGCCGTTGTAGCTGGAGGTGGAGGGAACGCCGCCCAGCTTCACGTACAGGTCGGCGTCACCGCTCCCGCCGGTGGTCTTCACGGTGAGCGAGGTCTGCCCGGACGGGACGGCAATCTTGTAGTACTTCCAGTTGCCGGTGGAAGCGGAGATCCCGGACACGGTCTGGCCGTTCGTGATGGTGATGACCTCCACCGGCCCGCCGGGCACCCCCACCGCGTTCCAGCACAGCTGCACGGCGTTGTACTCCGCCGAGGAGGTGCCGCCGTAGAGATCGGCGGCGGCCTGGGCGGTGGCGTTGCGCGCCCCCTGGAAGTTGGTGGACGAGGTCATGTAGACCGTGAGGGCGCGGTAGAAGATCTGCTCCGCCTTGGTGATGCCGATGGCGGGGACGTTGACGGTGGTCTTGTTGCGGGGGTGGGTGCCGCCCTGGCAGAGGAGGTAGAACGCCAGGTTGGCGATGCCGGAGTTGAGGTGCACGCCGCCGTTGTCCGAGGTGCCGGTGTAGCGCTCCGGGTAGTAGTCGTAGGACTGCCCGTCGGCGGTGGGGTTGTTCATGTAGCGCAGCGCATCGCCGGCAGTGTTGGGCGTCCAGCAGTCCTCGCCCACCTTCCAGGTATCGGCGTTGACGCCGCCGTCCTTGTAGGCCTCGGTGCCGGCGGCAAAGATGTCCGACATGGCCTCGTTGAGGGCACCGGACTCGTTGGAGTAGGTGAGGTTGGCGGTGCGCTCGGTGACCGCGTGGGTGAGTTCGTGGGCCACCACGTCCAGGGCCTTGGAGAGATACGTGGCCGTCGTGCCGTCGCCGTCACCGAACACCATCTGGGTGCCGTTCCAGTAGGCGTTGACCCAGTTGGTGCCCACGTGCACGGTGCCGATGAGCGCAGCGCCGGCGTTGTCGAATGAGTCGCGGTTGAAGCGAGTCTTGTAGTAGTTGTAGGTGTAGCCGAAGTTGACGTAGCAGTCCCAGGCCGCCGCGTCGGAGCTGGAGGTGGTCCCTTCGCCGAACATGAAGGTCCCGGGGAGGGTCGGGTAGTCGGGGTTGGTGTGGTTGCCGTTGTAGATCTTGCGGTTGAGGGCCCGCTTGATCAAGCCGTGCCTGGCCACCAGCTCGCCCGTCACGGCATCGGCGAACAGCCGGTCGATGAGTTCACCGGCGTCGTCGGCGTACCAGACGGCCGCGGTCCAGGCGAGGTACGGCTTGCTGTTCTCCACCACGTACACCAGGAAAGGCTCCTCCAGCGCCTCACCGGAGCCGATGCCGGCCTCGGTGGCGGCGAGCTGGATGGCTTCCCGCGCGTCGATCTGCGGGGTCTCCGGCAGGTCCACCACTGGGGTGAACTGCCCGGAGAGGGCGTGCACCTCCCCCGTCGCCACCTTGGCGTGGACGATGAGTTCGGCGCCGATCACGGGAAGCCCGCGGTAGTACTGCTGGAACCGGACGTGTACCTGGCCCAGGTGGTCGACCTGGGTGCGCACCGGGGCGAACTCCTCGCGGCCGGTGGCCCGCAGCACCGGCTGCAGGTGCTCCAGGAACCGGAGCGCCGCGCCCTCGTGGGACCCCGGCCCCAGCCGCCCGAGTCGGCCGGCGAGGAAGGTCGGCACCCCGTTGCCGTCCAGGGTGATCGTGCTCACCTCGGGGAGCTGCTCGAGGCCGCGGAGCTGCTCGTCCGGAAGCGAGGCCATGGGGACGTTGATTCCGCGCGCCAGTGCGAGTCCCCCCATCAGCACCAGCGCCGCAACCACAACCACGAAACGCCTCATTCTGCCCTCCCCCCCGGATCGGCGTTCCCGGCCTTCCCCGGGGAAACGACGGATAAGTTGGCTGACGCTAGTGCTGGCCGCACGACCTGTCAAGAGGGTGCAAGGTGAGCAAAGAATATTCGGATCCAGCCCTGGATTGCCCCAGCAAGTCCGTAGAGATGTTGGCGACCGTGGGATGCAGAAGAAAATCCGACGATGGGTGCGCGGGGCATGGGGGGATCGGCGTCGTGCCAGAGCGAGCTGGACGGCCTGGGGACGCAGCGGCGGGGGAGAGGCTAGCGGCCGTCGCGCGTTTCGGCGGTTTTCGGGCATAGAATGAAGCGCCGGCGGTTATCCGTATCGGCGGGCGGTGCAGCCGCGCCGCAGGGGGGGGTGAATGCTGCATAGGGACTGGGTGGTGCGCGTTGCCGTCGCGCTGGCTGTGGCGGCGGTGATAGCTTGCGCGGGCGAGGGCCGTCACAATGCCGGCGCCGGCAAGGGCCTGAACTGGAGCAGCGACCTGAAGGCGGCGCTGACAACGGCCCGGAGCAACGGGAAGCTTGTCATGGTGGACTTCTACACCGACTGGTGCGGCTGGTGCCGGAAACTCGACGAAACCACCTTTGCCGATGCCAAAGTGGTGGAGGCTCTCGACGGGCTGGTGGCGGTGAAACTGGACGCCGAGCGAGGGGGGCGAGAGGCGGCCCGTCGCTACGGGGTGGACGGGTACCCCACGGTTCTCTTCCTCGACGCAGCGGGGACGGAGGTGGGACGGATCCCCGGCTACCTGCCGCCGGGCCCCTTTCTGGAGGAGTTGGGCGACGTTCTCGAGAAGGCTGGGGGGAGCTGACCCCCGACCCTGCCGGGCGTTGGCAGGCGCGTGACACGGTCAGGGCTGTGTATACTCCCTGCGGCGCCGGCCGGCGCCAGGGGGTGTTCGGTGCGCTGGTTCCTACCCAAGACCACGGACTTTCAGGAGCTCTTTCAGCGAGCTACCACCAATCTGGGAACCGGCGTGCGGCTGTTCCGCCAGCTCCTCGATCGGCCGGGGGAGTACTCGCCCCTTGTGGAGCGCATCAAGCAGGTGGAGCACGAGGGGGACCGACTCACCCACCAGACCATCGAGCGACTCAACACCACCTTCATCACTCCCTTCGACCGGGAGGACATCCACGCCCTCATCTCGCGCCTCGATGACGTGATGGACGCGGTGGACGCCGCCGCCCAGCGGCTTGTCCTCTACCGCATCACGGAGATCCCCCGCAACCTCGTGCGGCTCGCCGACATTCTCGTGCTGTCGGCGGATGAGCTGGCCAAGGCGCTGGTGGCCCTCCACGACCGCCGCAAGCGCGAGGAGGCCCTGGACGCCTGCGTGGAGGTGAACCGCCTGGAGAACGACGCCGACGTGCTCCACCGCGAGGCCCTGGCGGATCTCTTCGCCAACTGCACGGATGCCGTCACCGTCATCAAGCTCAAGGACCTCTACGCCTTCCTCGAGGAAGCCACGGACCGCTGCGAGGACGTGGCCAACGTCATCGAAACAGTGCTCATCAAGGGCTCGTGAGGGGGCCTCCGGCACGCCGCCCCGGGCCGGTAGGTCGCTCCCGGGACTGGCCTAGCAGTCGGGGCCTTTAGAAGAACGGATCGATCAGCCAGTAGGTGAGGGCCGCCCCCAGGGCCGAGGCGGGGATGGTGAGCACCCAGGCCCAGACGATGCGGGTGGCGACCCCCCAGCGCACCGCCGAGAGGCGCTGCGAGGCGCCGACCCCGGAGATGGCGCCGGTGATGGTGTGGGTGGTGGAGACGGGGATGCCGAGGTACGAGTTGCCGAACAGCGTCAGAGCGGCGGCGGTCTCGGCGCAGAAGCCGCCCACCGGCTTGAGCTTGGTGATCTTGGACCCCATGGTCTTGACGATCCGCCACCCGCCCGCCATGGTGCCGAGGGCGATGGCGGCGTGGCACGAGAGGATGATCGGCCAGGTCACGGCAATGTCTGCGGGGTTGCCGCCGGTGGCGCGCTGGTAGGAGAACACCGCCACGGCAATGATCCCCATCGTCTTCTGCGCGTCGTTGCCGCCGTGGCCCAAGGAGTACAGGGCGGCGGAGACCAGCTGCCCCCGGCGGAAGAACCGGTCCACGCGGTGCGGGGAGCGGTGGCGCAGGAGCCACGAGACCGCCACGATGAGGAGCAGGCCCAGGGTGAGACCGATGAGGGGGGAGGCGAACATGGAAACGATGGTCTTGACCCACCCCCGGGCAATGATGGCCTGAACGCCAACGCTCGCCACCGCCGCGCCGGCGTAGCCGCCGATGAGGGCGTGAGACGAGGAGGTGGGCAGGCCGAAATACCAGGTGACGAGATCCCAGGCGATGGCCCCTACCAGGCCGGCGAGGATGACGTGCTGACTGATTGCCTCCGGCGTGACGAGTCCCTTGCCGATGGTGGTGGCCACGCGCAGGGGGAAGACGAAGGCCGCGACGAAATTGAAGAATGCGGCCCAGACCACCGCCAGGCCAGGGGTGAGGACCCTGGTGGAGACCACGGTGGCGATGGAGTTGGCGGCGTCGTGAAAGCCGTTGACAAAGTCGAAGACGAGGGCGGTGACGATGATGACCACGAGGATGACGAGGAGTGGGGTCATGACGGATCACGGCTCCCGTTCCGCGGCGAGCTTGGCCGCCGCCGCGGCAATGGCTTCCGGCGTGGTGCGCGGCTCGTCCGGTCGCCATGGGTAGTACGCGACTTGCTGCTGCCAGGGGAGGTCGAGGATGGCGTGCCAGCGCGCCGTGCAGACGGGCGGGTCGCGGTCCTCGGGGAAGGCTTCCAGGATCACCGTGTCGCCGCACTCCGCCGTGGCCCGCATGCCGGTGCGAGCGTCCACCGGCACGAGGGCGATCCCGGCCGGCACCGGGAACTCCTCCCGACGCACCGTCTCCGGCTGCGCCTCGAGGTAGCCCTGCATGAAGCGGATCCAGGTGGGTAGGGCTGCCTCCGCCCCGGTCATGTTGCGGCCGATGCGCTGCTTCTGGTCGCGCCCCACCCACACGGCGCAGGTGACGCGGGGCGAGAAACCGATGAACCAGGCATCGGTGTAGGCGTCGGTAGTGCCGGTCTTGCCGGCCAGGTTGCCCGGCAGGTTGGCCGCCTTCACGGCGGTGCCCCGGTCGACGACCCCCTCGAGGACGTGGGTGGCGAGATAGGCCACCTCGGGGCGAACGGCCTGCCGCACCCGCGGTCGGTGCTCCTCGACGATGGCCCCCTCGCCGTCCCGGACCCGGGTGATGAAGTAGGGTTCGGCGAACTGCCCCTGGTTAGCGATCCCGGCGTAGGCCGCGGCCAGCTCGAGGAGGGTGGTCTCGAAGGTGCCCAGCGCGAGGGTCGGGTAGGGGGCCAGGTTCTGGCGAATACCCAGCCGCCGCGCCACTTCGATCACCGCCTCACCGCCCACCATCTGCTGCAGCTTCACCGCGGAGGCGTTGAGGGAGTGCTCGAGGGCGTAGCGGAGGGTCACGATCCCCTCGTAGCGCCGGTAGTAGTTGAGGGGAACGTAGGTGGGGAGGCCTTTCTCGTCGGGGAACAGGGCGGGTCCGTCGAAGATCAAGTCGGCCGGGGCGAAGCCTCGCTCGAAGGCCGCCAGGTACACGAAGGGCTTGAAGGCGGACCCGCACTGGCGGGTTGCCTGCATCGCCCGGTCCCACTCGGAGCGCTCGAAGTCGAACCCCCCCACGTGGGCCAGCACCGCCCCGGTGCGGTTGTCGAGGACGAGGAGCGCCCCCTCCACGTTGGGTTCCGCCTCCAGGGTCACGGTGACGGGTTGGGCAGGGTCCGCGGGAACGCCCCGCAGGCGGACGAGGAGCACATCGCCCACCCGCATCAGGCGGGTGAGCGTCGTGCGCCCGGTCCAGGCCGCCCCGTCCACGTCAAGGCGGGCCGTGCGGAGGCCGATGCGGAGCTGGGCGCTCTTGGGTTCCAGCGACGTCACCAGGGCATAGACCAGCTCGCCGTCCCGCCACTCCAGGTGCGGCCAGCTGGGGTCGCGCCAGGAGGCAAGCTCGGCCCCCTCGACGTGGCGGCGGGCCCCGGGCCAGCCGAGCCGCCGTTGCAGCTCCACCAGCCCCTCGCGCAGCGACCGCTCGGCGAGGCGCTGGAGGGCGGGGTCGAGGGTGGTTTCCACGGTCAAGCCGCCCCCCAGCATCTGCCGGGTGCCGAACCGTTCCTCGATGGTGCGCCGGACCTCTTCGCTGAAGTACGCCGAGGTGGTGTCCAGGTCGTAATGGGGGGCGACGCCGAGGGGGGAGGCCATGGCCTTCTCGAAGGCGGCAGCGTCGATCTTCTTGGTCTCCAACATCTGCCGCAGCACGTACGCCCGGCGTGCCAGGGCGCGCTCCGGGAAACGGATGGGCGACTGGAGATCGTGGCGCTGAATGATGCCGGCCAGCAGCGCCGCCTCGGGGAGGGTGAGGTCCTCGGCGTGCTTGCCGAAGAAGAAGCGGGCCGCGGCCTCCACGCCGTAGCGCCCGTGGCCGAAGTAGATCTGGTTGGCGTAGAGGGTGAAGATCTCGTCCTTGGAGAACCGCTGTTCGATCTGGATCGCCAGGAGGATCTCGTTGAGCTTGCGACGGAACGTCTTCTCCGGCGAGAGGAAGAGCGTCCTGGCGAGTTGCTGGGTGAGGGTCGAGCCGCCCTGGGCGAGCCGCTTGCGCAGGAGGTTGTTGACCACCGAGCGGAGCAGGCCTTTGGGGTCGACGCCCGTGTGGCGGTAGAAGTTGGCGTCCTCGGCGGCCACCACGGCATCCCGGAACACCCGGGGGATCTGCTCGGCGGTGAGGGGAATGCGCCGCTCGGCAGCAAAGGTTGCCAGCAGAGTGCCGTCGCGGGCGCGCACCTGAGTGGCTGCGGCGGGCCGATAGGTGGTCAGCGCCTCCACCGGCGGGAGCTTGATGCCCCGGGCCAGGATCAGCCCCACCACGGCCCCCACGCCGACGCCAACGAAGGTCCCCAGGAGCAGCCAGCGCAGGAGTGAGCGACCCACGGCCGGAGCTTGACCGGGCGCAGCAGCCGCTGTCAAGTTCTCCCCGGCCCTCCGCTGCGCCCGCCGTCGTCCCAAGGGCCCGCCCGCATCGCCGTGGCAGCCGTGGGCCCGTGCTAGCCTTCCCCGGGGAGGAACGGGTGCGCGGCGGTGGGTCTCTCGGGCGGCGGAGCGGTCCCGAGCGCTGGATGCTCATCGGCGGCGGACTGGCGCTGGCTGTGTTGGTTGCCGCGCTGCTGGCGGGGGGGGCGGCGGCGCCGCGGCTGCTGGGGTGGGGGTTGCGGACCGTCGGGGCGCGGGTGGTGGCGGCGCTTCCCCCGGGGGCGTCGCCGCAGCAGCGGCAGGAACTGCGCCGGGCGTTCGAGTGCGTGGCCAGCCGGGCGGAGGCTGGGGAGCTGGAGGAGGAGCGGGTGGGGGCGCTCAGCCGCGCCTGCAACGACGCCCTGGCCGACCGGCAACTGTCCCAGGAGGAGCTGGAGCGCGTGCGGGCCATGCTGTTGGCCCTCTGCCCGCGTGAGCTGCGCCGGTGAGCCGAGGGTTCCGTCTCGTCGCCCCCTTCCCTGCGGCGGGGGATCAGGGCCAGGCCGTGGAGCGGCTGGTGGCGGGGTTCCGCGCCGGCGTGTACGCGCAGACGCTCCTGGGCGTGACCGGCTCGGGCAAGACGTTCACGGTGGCCAAGGTCATCGAGGCGCTGGGGCGGCCCACCCTCGTCCTGTCCCACAACAAGACGCTGGCTGCCCAGCTCTTCCAGGAGTTCCGCTCGTTCTTCCCCGACAACGCCGTGGAGTACTTCGTCTCCTACTACGACTACTACCAGCCGGAGGCGTACGTTCCCGCCAGCGACACCTACATCGAGAAGGAAACCTCCATCAACGAGGAGATCGACCGACTGCGCTTGTCCGCCACCCGGGCGTTGTTCGAGCGCCGGGACGTCATCATCGTCGCGTCGGTGTCGTGCATCTACGGCCTGGGCGACCCCAACGCCTACTACGGCATGCTGCTGTTGTTGGAACCTGGCGCCTCGCCGGGGATGGACGCCGTGCTCCGGCAGCTGGTGGCCATGCAGTACGAGCGCACCCAGCTCGACCTCGTGCCCGGCGCGTTTCGGGTGCGGGGCGACGTGCTGGAGCTGTACCCCCCCTACGACGACCACGCCGTTCGGGTTGAGTTCTGGGACCGCACGGTGGAGCGGGTGTGCCGCATCGACCCGCTGCGGGGCACCGTCCTCGAGGAGGTGGAGGACCGCCTGCCGGTGTACCCCACCTCGCACTACGTGGTCACCCGGCGCGCCCTGGACGATGCGGTGGCGGCCATCCGCGCGGAGCTGGACGAGCGGGTGGCGGAGCTCACCGCCGCCAACAAGCTCGTGGAGGCGCAGCGCCTGTCCCAGCGCACCCTCTTCGACCTCGACATGCTGGCCGAACTCGGCTACTGCCCGGGCATCGAGAACTACTCGCGCCACCTCACCGGCCGCCGGCCGGGGGAGCCGCCCCCCACGCTCCTCGACTACTTCCCGGAGGACTGGCTGCTGGTGGTGGACGAGTCCCACGTCACGGTGCCGCAGGTGCGCGGCATGTACCACGGCGACCGCTCGCGCAAGGAGACGCTCGTGGAGTTCGGCTTCCGCCTCCCTTCAGCCCTGGACAACCGCCCGCTCACCTTCGAGGAGTTCGAGCGCCGCATCCGCCAGGTGCTGTTCGTCTCGGCGACGCCGGGGCCGTACGAGCTCGAGCTGTGCGGCGGCGACGTGGTGGAGCAGCTCATTCGCCCCACCGGCCTGCTCGATCCGGTGGTGGAGGTGAGGCCGGCCCAGGGGCAGGTGGACGATCTCCTGGCGCGGATCCGGGAGCGGGTGGGGCGGGGTGAGCGGGTGCTCGTCACCACCCTCACCAAGCGAATGGCGGAGGATCTCACCCAGTACCTGGCGGAGTTCGGCGTCCGGGTGCGCTACCTCCACTCGGAGGTGGAGACGCTGGAGCGTACCGCCATCCTCGCCGACCTGCGGCGCGGCGTCTTCGACGTGTTGGTGGGGATCAACCTGTTGCGGGAAGGGCTCGACCTGCCCGAGGTGTCTCTCGTGGCGATCCTGGACGCCGACAAGGAGGGCTACCTGCGCAGCGCCACCTCGCTGATCCAGACCATCGGCCGCGCCGCCCGCCACCTCAACGGCACGGCCATCCTCTACGCCGACGCCGTCACCGAGTCCATGCGCCGCGCCATCGACGAGACGCGCCGGCGGCGCGAGGTGCAGGAGCGGTTCAACCGCGAGCACGGCATCGAGCCGCGGAGCATCGTGAAGGACATTGCCAACCCGCTGGTGCAGCTTGCCAACCTCGACTACCACGACGCGGCGTTCGCGCCGCCCCGCGTGGCCGAGGGGGAGATCGCCGACGCTGCCTCCCTGGCCAAGGTCATCGCCGAGCTGGAGCGGGAGATGAAGGCGGCCGCGAAGCGACTGGAGTTCGAGCAGGCGGCGATGCTGCGCGACCGCATCAAGGAGCTCCGCGCGCAGCAGATCTACAAGGGCTGAGCGAGGGGCCCCCCTGGGCGGCTTGACGGAGGGGGCGCTCCCGGTCATTATGGTCACGCGTTGCGAGGAGGGACGATGCGACGACGACCAGGAAGCCGGCGAGAGACGTTGAACGCCCCTGCCGTTCATCCCTTCCCCGGGCGAGCCGCCCTGCCGGGCAACCCCAACCGCCCCGCCAATAGCTAGGGGCTGTCCCCCGCGGCGCCGCTGGCGCCGGGCAGCCCCGCACCCCCGACAACGACAAGCGATCAGGCCAATCCTCGACGGTGCATGGGCATCGAGCCCAGCACGCCGCGCGGCGCGCCGCGGCCTCGCGCGCCAGGGAGCACCACCATGACGGGGAGAACATTCCGGATCCCAGAGGGCTACACGCCGGTCCTCGACGTGCTGGAGACCGAGCAGGCCATCAAGATGATCAAGGACAGCTTCGAGAGGGAGTTGGCCGCAGCCTTGAACCTCCGGCGCGTGGCGGCGCCCCTGTTCGTGCCGGCGGGCAGCGGCATCAACGACGACCTGAACGGCGTGGAAAGGCCGGTGGCCTTCCCGGTGGCCGGCCTGGGCGGGGCCACGGTGGAGATCGTCCAGTCCCTCGCCAAGTGGAAGCGACTGGCCCTGGCCGCGCTGCAGCTGCCGCCCGGGGAGGGGATCTACACGGACATGAACGCCGTGCGACCCGACGAGACGCTGGACGAACTCCACTCCCTGTACGTGGACCAGTGGGACTGGGAGCGGGTGGTGACGGCGGAGGAGCGGACGGTGACCCACCTGGAGGACGCGGTGCGGCGGATCTACGCGGCCATGCGCCGCTGCCAGGCGCGGCTCGTCGCCAGCTTCCCGCAGCTCGCGCCGGTCCTGCCGGAGGAGGTGACCTTCGTCCACGCGGCGGAGTTGGCCCGGAGGTACCCGGGCCTGCCCCCGCGGGAACGGGAGGATCGGGTCGTGGCGGAGTGCGGTGCCGTGTTCATCGTTGGCATCGGCGCGGCGCTTCCGGACGGGCAGCCCCACGACGGGCGGGCCCCCGACTACGACGACTGGATCACCCCCAACGGCCACGGGCAAGGCCTCAACGGCGATCTCATCGTCCACCACCCGGTGGTGGGCCGCGCCTGCGAGCTCTCCTCCATGGGGATCCGCGTCACGCCGGAGAGCCTGCTCGCGCAGCTCGCCGAGCGCGGCTGCCTGGAGCGGCGAGGGCTCGACTTCCACCGCCGCTTGCTGGCGGGGGAGCTGCCCCTCACCATGGGTGGCGGCATCGGGCAGTCGCGGCTGTGCATGCTGCTCCTGCGCAAGGCCCACATCGGCGAGGTGCAGGCCTCGGTGTGGCCGACAGCAATGCGGGAGGCGTGCCGGCGGGCCAACATCCCGTTGCGCTGAAGGTCCCCGGTCGTGCCGCGGGGGCGGGAAGCTGCGGTAAGCTGCCGTCCGCAAGGCGGGTCGGTGCGCGACGGGCGCCGGCCGGCGGGGAGCGAGGAGCGGGATGCCGATCAGCGGGAACCTCCGGACCATGCCGGTGGTGGATCTGCTGCAGTGGATCGCTGTGGCCCGCAAGACCGGGACGCTGATCGTGCGCGGCGAGTGGAAGCGCCGCATCTTTTTCGAGGATGGGCAGGTCACCCTGGTGGCCTCCGACAACGTGCGGGAGCGTCTGGGCTACTACTTGGTGGGGTGGGGGCACCTCACCGAGGCGCAGCTGGAAGAGCTCCTGGCGCTGCAACAGGAGTGTGGGCAGACCATCGGCGATCTGCTGCTGGAACGCGGTATCGTCTCCCGGGAGGAACTCGTCCGCATGTTGCTGGTGCGGGCGGAGGAGCTCATCGTCAATTTGATCCTCGCCGCGGAAGGGGACTTCCGCTTCATCGACCACACCATCCCGACCCGCACCTCGCTGGGGGTGCGGTTTTCGGTGGAGCAACTGCTCTTCGAGGCGGCCCGCCGGGCCGACGAGCTGCGCCGCATGCGCAGCGTGATCCCCAGTGGCCGCTGCGTCCTGCGGCTGCGGGGGGAATCGTTCGTGCAGACCCTTCCGCCGGACGAACAGCGCATCGCGGCCCTGGTGGACGGGGTGCGGACGGTGGAGGAGGTTGCGCTGGCCGCCCGGGTCCCCGAGTTCGTGGTGGCGTCCCTCCTCTTCCGCGGGCACAGGGAGGGGGCGGTGGAGCTGGTGGGGGAGAGCCAGCCGGCCACGCCCCCCGCCCCTCCCCCCTTGGCGGCCTGGACGGAGCGGCTGCGCGAGGCGGAGACCTGCATCACCTTTGGCGACCTGCTTGCGGCGTTTTCTCACCTCGAGGCGGTGCGGCGGGAGCACGGGGACGTTCCCGAGGCGCTGCGGCGGGCGGAGGCCATGCGAGCCCGCCTGGTGGCCCTCCTCGACCAGGCCCAGCCGGAGAGCGAGGATCTCCTCCAGCTTGCGGTGGATTTCGCGGATCTCACGAAGCTCCGCTTCTCCCCGGAGGAGGCGTTCATCATTTCACGGGTGGACGGGCGTTACACCGTTCAACAAACGCTGGCGCAGTTCCCCGGCGACCGGCTGCTGGGGCGGCTGATCGTTCACGAGCTGTTGCAGCAGGGGATCCTGAAGCTCACGGCGCAGAAAGGTCTCGCCCGCACCACCTGGTGAGCATCTCCAACGGTTCGCGCCGCCTTCCCGGCCGGTGCGCTACAGGTCCGCCGAGGGTGAGGCCAAGGTGGGCTCCCCGTCGTCGGCGCGGGTCGTGTTGCCGCCCGCCTGCTTGGCCCGGTAGAGGGCGGCGTCCGCTAGGTGCACGAGCTCGTCCGGGGTGCGGTCGGAGGTGGGGTGGAGGGTGGCGACGCCGCAGGAAATGGTGAGCACGCCAAAGCGGCTGGCGGCAGTGCTCGGGATGCCGAGTGCCTCGATGCGCCGCCTGAGGTTCTCGGCCACCTTGACGGCGCCGGCACGTTGCGTGGCCGGGAGGATGACGGCGAACTCCTCCCCGCCGTAGCGGGCCACCGAGTCGCCCACGCGGGGCAGGCTGTCGGCCAGCGTCTGGGCGACCTGCCGCAGGCACTCGTCGCCGCGCTGGTGGCCGAACGTGTCGTTGAGCGCCTTGAAGTGATCGATATCCACCATGACGAGGGAGAGCGGCGTACCGCTACGCAAGGCCCGCCGCCACTCCGCGTCCAACCGCTCGTCGAAGCGACGGCGGTTGGCCACGCCGGTGAGGGGATCCACGTAGGACAGGTCCACGAGGATCTCGTTGGCCTCCCGAAGCTGGCGGGTACGGGCGTCCACGAGGGCCTCGAGGGCGTGCTCCCGGCGGAGGTGCGCGCGTTCTCGGGCGCGAACGATGCCGTGGACGGCAGCCGCCGCCAGGGCGAGGAGAACGAGCGTGAACCACCAGCTGCGCCAGGGGGCCGGTTGGACGGTGAACGGCAGTTCCACGGGACCCGTCACGTTGCCGGCGTGGTCCCGGCCCCAGACCCGGAAGACGTAGGTCCCGTCGGGCAAGGCGGCGTATTCCCGCAGTGCGGCGGAGGTCCAGGGGGAGGGGGTGTCCTCGAGGCCGGCGAGCTGGGTGCGGTAACGGTTCTCGCCCTCGCGAAAGTAGCTCAGGAGCGCAAAGGAAAAGGTCACGTTGTTGCGCCGGTAGGAGAGCGTGGCGTGGGGCAGCAGGCGAGCCGGGCGGGCGTCGTTCACCGTGGCGGACAGCCACAACCGCTTGGGTGCGCGGTCCGCTCGTTCCTGGGCGGGGTCGAAGGCGGCGGCACCCCCCACCGTGCCCACCCAGATCCGCCCGCGCCGGTCCACCATGGCAGCGCCGCGCACCCCCTGGTTGCGGGGGAGTCCATCGTGGACTGTGAACGTCTCGATGGCGAGTGCGGCGTTGCCATCCGGCGCGGTGGCAGCGAGGCGGGCCACGCCGGCGTTGGTGGACGCGTAGAGACGACCGGCCCCGTCCTCCACCAGGGCGTAGATGGTGTTGTTGGGCAGCGGCGGGTCGCTCTCGTCGGTGAGGACGAGCCAGCGGGGCGGTGTGGCGGCCACCTCCAGCCGGGCGAGCCCGCCGCCGTCGGTGCCCAGCCAGAGGAACCGTTGCCCCCCCGGGCCGAGGGTTTCCCGGAGGCACTGGATGGCGTTGTTGCTCAAAGGGGTGGTGTCCACCGTCTCGAACGCGTTGCCGGTCCAGCGGGCGAGCCCGTCGGCGGTGCCAATCCAGAACGCCTGGCCGCTGGCGACCCGTCCGTCCGGGGCGAAGCTCAAGATGGAGCCGGACGGCAAGCCGTCGGCGGGCCCGAACTGCTCCCAGCGACCGCCGGCGTAGCGGGCCAGGCCGCCGCGGGTGCCGACCCAGACGGTCGTCGCGCCGTCACTGCCGCGGGTGGCGTGGAGGGCCTGCACCATGTCGTTGGGGAGCGCGCCGGTGCGCCGCGAAAACCACCGCCACCGGCCCCCTGCCAGTCGGCCGACGCCGTTGTGGCGGGTGCCCACCCAGAGCGCCCGCTGACCCTGCTCTTCGGTTTCCATCAGGCACTGCACGATGGGGTCGGCCGATCCGCTGAGGCCGGTGTCGTGACGGTGCCACTCGCCGTCGGCCAGGTGCGCCAGGCCCCCGCCGTCGGTACCGAACCAGACGGTGGCCCGGCCGTCGCTGCCGCGACGCTCCAAGATGGCCGTGACGGGGAGCTCCGGGCGGTCGTGAACGGGGGAAAAGCGTCGCCACTGCCCCTCCCGCAGCAGGGCGAGACCGCCGTTCCTCATGCCGATCCATAGCCCGTCCACCCCCTCGGCGGCAGTGGTGGCCAGGAGGCTGTACACGGCGTCCGCCGGCAAGCCCCGGTCGGCGTCCACGGTGTCGATACCCTGCCCCGTCACCCGGGAAAGCCCGCCGCCGTCGGTGCCCACCCACACCGCCGCCGTCTTCCCGTTGTCCCGCACGGCTGCCAGGCTGGTGACGTAATCGCTGGCCAGGCCGCTGGCCCGGTTCAGGTGCGACCAGGCTCCCCGGCGGCGGATGTAGACGCCGCCCCCGTAGGTGCCGACCCACAGGGCCCGCGAACCGGAGTCTTCCGAGGTCTCGAGGAAGCTGTTGACGGAAATGGCGGGCAGCGCGTCTTCCTGCCGGAAGGCGTGCTCGCCGTCGCGCAGTACGGCGAGACCGTTCTGGGTGCCCGCCCACAGGACGGGGGTACCGTCGTCGTCGGTGGTGGGGAGGAGCGCCCAGACGTCGTCGGCGGGCAGCCCTGAGCCGGTGTCGAAGACCGTCCACGAGCCATCGAGGAAGCGGGCCACGCCACCGCCGTGGGTCGCGGCCCACACCACCTGCGCCCCATCGCGCCGGCGCTGCGCGGCCAGCGCGTTTACCCGTTGGCTCGGCAGCTCGGCCGCGAAGAGCGACCAGGCGCCGTCGGCCAGGCGCGCCAGCCCGGCGGCCTGGGTGCCGAGCCAAACGCTGCCATCGTCGGTGGTGAGGATGGCGCGAACGAAGTTGGACCGCAGGCGGGTGGGGGGCACGACCGGCGTCCAGACCCGACCGTCGAAAAAGGCGGCCCCGTCCTGGGTGCCCACCCAGAGGAACCCGTTGCGGTCCAGGGCAATGGAGTGGACCGTGTTGTGGGGGAGCCCATCGGCGTCTCGCCAGGTGCGGAAGGCGTACCGCCCGGCCTCGTAGGGGTCCGCTGCCGGCGGGGCCGCCCCGGCGCCGCCGGGGGCGAGACACGCGGCGGCCGCGACCAGGGCGACGACCCAAGGCCGCAGGCGGCGCGCGTGTGCTGGAACACGCGCCGGAACCGGTGCGAGGCAGGTCGGGGCTGTCACGGGGGTCTTCTTACTCCTCGTCCTCCTCGGCGGGGTAGAGGACCGGCGCCTGGTCCGGGCCTCCCGGCTCGAAGCAGCGGCGGCAGCGCGCCTCGTAAATGTCCGCCGCCCCCACCAGCACCTGCTCGGTGGCCGAGGTGAGGCGCTGGGTGTACGACGCCGGCCCGCCGCAGCGGGCGCAGATGGCGTGCATCTTTTCCACCTCCTCGGCCACTGCCAGCAGGTGCGGCATCGGCCCAAAGGGCTGGCCGCGGAAGTCCATGTCGAGGCCGGCGACGATGACGCGCTTGCCGAGATCGGCAAGGCGGGAGCAGACGGCCACCAGCCCCTCGTCGAAGAACTGGGCCTCGTCCACCCCCACCACCTCGGTCCGAGGGTCCAGCCGCTCGAGGATCTCGGCAGCCGTGCGCACCCGCTCCGAGTCCAGCCGCCAGCGGGAGTGCGACACCACCTGGTTGACGGCAAAGCGGTCGTCAATGGCGGGTTTGAACACCTGGACGCGCTGGCGGGCGATGATGGCGCGGCGCAGGCGGCGGATCAGCTCCTCGGATTTGCCGGAAAACATGCTGCCGGTGATCACCTCGATCCAGCCGCCCCAGAGGTTGCGTGGCCGCATCCCGAGACTCTATCGCACCGCCTCGCCGCGTGGCAAGGGCAAGGGGGGAAGGCCGACGCGGGGGCAGAGGGGGAGGAGGGGGCATCGCTGGCACGCCGGCTTGCGGGCCGTGCAGACCCGCCGGCCGTGGAGGATCAGCCGGTGTCCCAGCGCAATCCACGTCGAGGCCGGGAAGAGCGCCATCAGGTCCCGTTCGATGGCCTCGGGCTCCCGGGCGCTGGACAGGCCGAGGCGCCCCGCCAGGCGGGCCACGTGGGTGTCCACCACCACGCCGGTGGCGAGCCCGAAGGCGGTGCCTAGCACCACGTTGGCGGTCTTCCGGCCGACCCCCGGCAGCGCCGTCAGCGCCTCCATGTCCTGCGGCACCTCGCCGCCGTGGCGGGCCACCAGTTGCTGGGCGAGGCCGAGGAGGCTTTTCGCCTTATTGCGGAAGAAACCGGTGGGGCGGATCAGCGCCTCCAGCTCCGGCAAGGCGGCGGCGGCAAGGGTGCGGGCGTCGGGGAAGCGGGCGAAGAGCGCGGGCGTCACCGCGTTGACCCGGGCGTCGGTGCACTGGGCGGAGAGGATCGTCGCCACCAGCAGCTCAAAGGGGTTGCGGAAGACCAGCTCGCAGGTGGCGTCGGGGTAGGCGGCGGCGAGGGTGGCGGCGAGCTCCCCGGCGCGGGCCTTGTCTGGAGGCGGCAGTTCACTCATGGGCGCTGGGCTCCTGTCGGCGGGGTGAGGATGTGCTCGGGGGAGGGGGCCAGGAGGCCACCGGAGATGACCATGCGCACCGCCTCTTCCACGGTGAGGGAGGACTCCCGGACCACGGTGATGGGGTAGAGCAGGTAGTAGCCGGTGGTGAAGTTGGGGGTGGTGGGGAGGAAGACCGAGATCATCCGCTGTCGGCCTTCCGGCGTGTCGTGCTCGAACTCGGCGGTCAGAAAGGCGACGCTCAGCGCGTCCCGGCTGGGGAAGGGGACCAGCACCACGCGCCGAAACGCTTTGCTCCGATCGGCCGTGAAGGCCCTGGTGATCTCCCGGGCACCGGTGTACACCGGCCTGACGACGGGGACGCGGGAGAGGAGGCGCTCGCCCAATTGGAGGATGCGCCGCCCAAGGACGTTGTGGGCCAGCACGCCGAGGATGAAGATGAGGACGAGGGCAAGGGCGGCGCCGACCCCCGGCAAGGGGTAGCCCAGGAGCCGCGCCGTGATCGGGTACGACCACCGGTCGAGGAGGTTGAAGATGAACCGCGCGAAGAAGATGGTCACCACCAGGGGGAACGCCACCACGACCCCGGTGACGAAACGGCTGCGTAGGTAACCGAAGCAGCCGGGCCGCGCGTTGGCGCTGGCCGCCCGCACCGGGATGGTCCACTCGCCGCTGCCCGAGGATCGCTCGTCCACGGGTGCATTGTAGAGAACCTTCGAAAGGCGTGCGGCGGCTCGGTTACACTCTCGGCGTGGCAGGGGGAAGGGGGTCGCAGGGGTGGCGATAGCGGGGCCGGGGCCCGAGGGGCATCTCCCGCCCGAGATCGGCGAGGAGGAGGTGACGCGGTGGCGTCGGGCCCTTCCCGACGCCATTGCCGTCACCGGCGCCAGCGGTTTCGTCGGCCACCACGTGGTGGACGCCCTGCTGCGCTGCGGCAGGAGGCCCCGCCTGTTGCTCCGCGACCCGCGCCGGCTCGCCCCAACGCTGGCGGCCTCGTGCGACGTGGTGGTGGGGGATCTGGGCGACGGGGAAGCCCTGGCGCAGCTGGTGCGGGGCCAGACTCTCGTCGTTCACCTGGCGGGGGTGGTGCGCGCCGGCAGCAGTGCCCGCTTCTTCGAGGCCAACGCCCGGGGTACGGCACGGCTGGTGGCGGCGCTGAGCGCTGCCGCGCCCACGGCGCGGCTCGTCCACGTCTCGTCCCTGGCGGCGGCGGGGCCGAGCCCACGGCCCGAGGGGCGGAGCCCCGAGGAGGAGCCGGCGCCGATCTCGGCGTACGGCCGCTCCAAGCTGGCCGGGGAGGCCGCCGTCCGCGAGCTGGAGGGGGCGTGGACCGTGATCCGGCCGCCGGCCATCTATGGCCCCAGGGACACCGACATGTTCCAGTTCTTCCGCCTGGCCGCCCGGGGGGTGGTGCCGTTGCCGGCGGGGGAACGCTGGGTCACGGTGGCCCACGTCAGCGACGTGGTGCGGGCGATCCTCCAAGCGGCGGACGGGCGGACGGACCGCCGCACGCTCCACGTGGGCGAACCCGCACCGCGTCCCATGCGGGAGTTGGTGGCGGTGCTGGCGCGGGCGGGGGGGGTATCGACCCGGGTGCTGCCGTTGCCGGCAGGCGTGTTCAGGGCGGCCGGTTTGGTGGGGGATGGGCTGCAGCGGCTCGGTTTTCGCAGGGTGGCTATGACCTCGGACAAAGCCCGGGAGCTGGTGGCCCGCCACTGGTCGGCGCGCACCGCCGATTCGCTGGCCGCCCTCGGCCTTGCTGGCGCCGTGCCGTTCCTTGCCGGGGCGGCGCACACCTGGTCGTGGTACCGCTCCGCCGGGTGGCTACCCCATGGTAAGATGCACCCGGCGCGCACCGGGCCGTGAGAGCAACGAGCGGAGGAGCTGTGGATATCTTCCAAAAGTGCGTCGAGTTTCGGGACGCGGACGCGGTCAAGGAAGCGGGTCTCTACCCGTATTTTCGCACCATAGGCTCGGCCCAGGACCCGGTGGTGACGATGGACGGGCGCGAGGTGGTGATGCTGGGCTCCAACAACTACCTCGGCCTCACCAACCACCCGGAGGTGAAGGCGGCGGCGCAGGCCGCCATCGCCAAGTACGGCACGGGTTGCGCGGGCTCGCGCTTCCTCAACGGCACCCTCGACATTCACGTGGAGCTGGAGGAGAGGCTCGCGGCGTTCATGCGCAAGCCGGCGGCCGTGACCTTCTCCACGGGTTTCCAGGTCAACCTGGGCGTGATCTCCTGCCTGGTGGAGCGCGGCGACGTGGTCTACCTGGACAAGATGGACCACGCCTGCATCATCGACGGCGCCAGGCTCGGCTTCGGCACGGTGATCAAGTTCGACCACAACGACATGGACGACCTCCAGCGGCGCCTCCGCCTGGGCGACTCGCGCAAGGGCTCGCTCATCGTGGTGGACGGCGTGTTCTCCATGGAGGGGGACATCGTCAACCTGCCGCGGCTGGTGGAGCTGGCCGGCGAGCACGGCTGCCGGGTCATGGTGGACGACGCCCACGGCATCGGCGTGCTCGGCGAGCACGGCCGGGGCACCGCCGAGCACTTCGGCCTGGAGGACAAGGTGGACCTCATCATGGGCACCTTCTCCAAGTCCCTGGCCTCGGTGGGCGGGTTCGTGGCGGGGGACGAGCGCGTCATCAACTGGATCAAGCACCGGGCCCGCTCGCTCATCTTCTCGGCGGCGCCGCCGCCGGCCTCGGTAGCCTCGGTGATCAAGGCCATCGAGATCATCGAGCGGGAACCGGAGCGACGGCAGCAGCTGTGGGAGAACACCCGTTTCATGGCCGCCGGCCTGGCGGGGCTCGGTTTCGACACCGGCGACTCCAACACCCCAGTCATCCCGGTGGTGGTGCGGGACGACAGACTCGCCTTTTTCATGGCCAAGCGGCTTCAGGAGGAGGGCGTGTTCGTCAACCCGGTGATCGCCCCGGCGGTCCCCCCCGGGGAGGCGATCCTGCGCACCTCCTACATGGCCACCCATAAGCGGGAGCACCTGGAGCGGGCCCTCGACGCCTTTGCTAAGGTGGGCCGGGAAGTCGGGTTGATCCCGTGAGCGAGGCTGCGGTCCAGGTCCACAAGGTGGCGAGCCGCGGGGATCTGCGGCAGTTCGTGGACCTGCCCTGGCGGCTGTACGCCGGCGACCCGTGCTGGGTGCCGCCCCTGAAGAAGCAGGTGCGAGCCTACCTGGACCCTCGCCACCCCTTCTACGCCGAGGGCGCGGCGGAGCGGGAGCTCTTCCTTGCCCGCCGCAACGGGCGCGTGTGCGGTCGGGTGGCGGCCATCGTCAACCGCGCCCACAACGTATTTCACGGTGACCGCTGGGGGTTCTTCGGCTTTTTCGAGTGCGAGGACGACCCGGCCGCGGCCCGGGCCCTCCTGGACGCTGCCGCGGCCTGGGTGCGGGAGCGCAGGTGCGACACCCTTGCCGGCCCCACCAACCCCTCCACCAACTACGAGTGCGGCCTCCTCGTCAAAGGGTTCGATTCGCCGCCCACCGTCATGATGACCTACAACCCGCCTCGCTACGTGGAGCTCATCGAGGGGGCGGGGTTTGCCAAGGCCAAGGACCTGAACGCCTACCTCTCGCCGGTTCACCCCGGCTCCCTGGAGCGGTTGGCCCGCTTCGCCCGGCGTACCCGGGAACGCGAACCGTCGCTGCGCACCCGCGACCCCGACCTCAAGCAGTTCCAGCGCGAGGTGGCCATCATTCGCGACATCTACAACTCGGCCTGGGAGAAGAACTGGGGGTTCGTGCCGGTCTCCGAAAAGGAGTTCCAGTGGCTGGCCAACGACCTCAAACCCCTGGTGGACCCGCCGCTGTTGCGTATCGCGTTCATGGGGGACGACCCGGCGGGGTTCCTCCTTGCCATCCCCGACGTCAACCCGGCGCTGGCGGTCCTCAACGGTTCCCTCGCCAACCCCGTTCGCCTCATCCGTGCCTGGCTCATCGGCCGGCGTCGCAACGGTCTGCGGCTCATCACCATGGGGGTGAAGGAGCGCTACCGGTTGCGGGGGATCGAGGGGGTGATGTTCTACGAGGGGCTGCAGGCGGCCCTGGATCGCGGCTACAAGTGGTGCGAGTACTCGTGGATCCTCGAGGACAACGAGCTGGCCAAACGCACCGTTCGCCTCATGGAGGCGGAACTCTCCAAGGTCTACCGGATCTACGCTCGTCCCCTCTAGCGCCGGGGCGAACCTCCCCGCTGCCGCGGCCCCAGGTGGTCAGGCGACAGGCTCGAACACCGCGGTGAAGTGGGGCAGGACGGCGGGGCGGTGCACGAAGCGCAGGCCCCGGATCGAGCGGCGCTTTCGGTACAGCTCGTCGATCCCCTCGATGACGTAATCCATGTGACTCTGAGTGTAGACCCGGCGGGGGATGGCGAGACGCACCAGATCCAGGGCCGGCCAGCGCCACCGGCCGGCGGCCGGGTCGGGACGGCCGAACATGACGTTGCCGATCTCGCAGGCCCGCAGCCCAATGTGTTCGTAGAGGGCCACCGACAGCGACCAGCCGGGCAGCTGCTCGTCGGGGATGTGATCGCAAAAGGCCCGACCGTCCAGGTAAACGGCGTGCCCGCCGAACGGCTTGAGGAGCGGCACGCCGCAGGCCTCCAGGTGCTTCCCCACGTAGGCAGTGGAGGCGATGCGGTAGCGCAGGTACTCCTCCTCGAGGACCTCGTCGAGACCGATGGCGAGGGCTTCCAAGTCGCGCCCGGCGAGCCCCCCGTAGGTCACGAACCCCTCGGTGAGGATGAGCAGTGTCCGCACCTTCTCCGCCCACTCGTCGGAGTTGAGGGAAACCACCCCGCCGATGTTGCCGAAGGCGTCCTTCTTCATGCTCATGAGCGCGCCGTCGGTGAGGGAGAACATCTCCCGGGCGATCTCCCGGGGCGAGCGGTCCGCGTAGCCGGGCTCGCGGAGCTTGATGAAATACGCGTTCTCGGCAAAGCGCGCCGCGTCCAAGAGGAGCGGCACGCCGTGGCGGTCGCACAGTTCGCGAGCGCCGCGGAGGTTGGCCATGGACACAGGCTGCCCGCCCCCCGAGTTGTTGGTGACGGTGACCAGCACGAAGGGGATTCGTTCCCGGCCATGGGTGCGCAGGCACGACTCCAGCGCCTCGAGGTCGATGTTGCCCTTGAACGGGTGGAGGTTGTTGGGGTCGCGGGCCTCCGGGACGGGCAGGTCCACGGCCTGGGCCCGGGAGTCCTCGATGTTGGCGCGGGTCGTATCGAAGTGGGTGTTGCCGGGGATGACGTCCCCTTCCCGCACCACCGCCCGGCAGAGGAGCCGCTCGCTGGCCCGCCCCTGGTGGGTGGGGATCACGTGGCGGTGGCCGAAGACGCCCCGCACCGCGGCCTCGAAACGGAAGTAGCTGCGGGCCCCCGCGTAGGACTCGTCCCCCTCCATGATCCCGGCCCACTGGCGGGTGGACATGGCGCCGGTCCCCGAGTCGGTGAGGAGATCGATGAGGACGTCCTCGGCGCGGAGCCGAAAGGGGTTGTAGCCGGCGGCCCGGAGCAGCTCCCGCCGCTGGTCCGGAGTCGTCATGCGGATCGGTTCCACGACCTTGATACGGAACGGCTCGATGACGGTCTTCACGCCGGCCTCCCGGTGAACCACCCCGGGCGGAGCATAGCAAAGCGGGGGAAGGGCCGGGCATGTGGTCGCGGCCGGTGCCGGGGAGGGGGGCGGCCCGGCGCGGGCGACGGCACGCCGGGGTTGGGTGCAGCGCGTCGCCCCCTCGCGGCCCACGCCCCGGGCTCGGGGCTTGGCCTCAGCGGTTGATGATGCGGCGAGCGAGGGGTTTGAGCGGGATCACCCGATCGAGACGGTGGCCCAGGGCGATGAGCTGGTCGTAGAAGGGCGGTTTCCCCTCGGCGTTCTTGTAGCAGACGCCGCAGCGGGGCAGGGTCGCCCAGTCCTTGGCCTTGAAGGCGGCCATGAACTGAGGCAGACGCACCGAGTCCACGATCTCGCGCACGGTCTGCGTCTTCATGTCGCCGATGATCTGCTGGCCGTGGGCGTCGTAGCAACAGTGGGTGACGCGCCCATCGGCGAGGACGATGAACCAGCGGAACGGGTACCCCTGGAAGCAACCGTAGAAGGCTTGGTGCATCGGCGTCTCGTCCGAGGTGTCGAGGGGCTCGCAGGTCTTCTCGATGACCTTGGCCTGGGGGTAGCGGTGGAGCTGGAAGAACTCCTCGAAGGCGCGCACCGACTCCTGGGCGGTCTCCAGGGTGATGAGTCGCTGGATCTCCACGGTCATGGGCTTCCCCTTGGAGATCTCGAGGAAGGTGCGGACGTTCTCCACCACCTCGTCGAAGCGGCCGCCGCGGCGGATGAAGGGGTAGACGCGGGGGTTGATGGTGTCGACGCAGAGTCGAATGCGGCGCAGGGTAGTGGCCACGAGCTCCTTGCCCAGCCGTTCGTCCAGCAGCATGGCGTTGGTGGACACCGAGCAATTGGGGAAGAGATCGATGGCCTCTGGGAGGCGGGGGTAGAGGAGCGGGTCCCCCATCTCGTGGAGCCACGACACGGTGAGACCGTTGGCCTTGAAGTCGTCGGCCACCTTCTCCACCAGCCACCACTCCATGTCGGCGTCGGGTCGCCCCAGCTTGTTCATCGGGCACATGGAGCAGCGCAGGTTGCAGCGGTTGGTGAGTTCCACCGCCACCTTGGCGGTCTTGAGGTCGAGGATCGGTCGCATACGGAGAGCATAACAGGGCGCTGTGCGCCCCTCTTCCCGGCGGGTGCGCCGGGCTTACCGCCGGGGCGGTGTGGAAGCGGCGATCTCGGCAGCGCGCCGGGCGGCGGCACGGGCCTGGAGGCTTGCTGCCTCCTCGAAGGCGGCGAGGGCGGCCTGGATCTGCTCGTCCGCGGCGGTGGCCGCCTCGTACCCGGCTGCCATGGAGACGCCGGCGTTGAGGACCTCCACCCGGATGGCGGTGGCGATCTCGGCGCGGTCCGCGGGGTCGGCCAGGGCCTGGTCCATCTCTTCGGCGGACAGCCAGCCTGCGCTCACCGCACGCTCGCGGAACCGGGCGAGCACCGCGTCGTCCACGGTGAAGGACTGGGCGGCAGCCTGTTTGTCCGGGGCCGCGGCGAGAGTGTCCACGGCAAAGTGGAAGAAGGCCGAGTTGAGCACGAGCCGCATGACCCGATCCGACACCTCGGCCAGCGCCGCTCGCCGATCGGGGACGATCCCGCCGCCGCCGAAGACGCGCCGGCCGCTGTCGGTGAGGTAGGCGGCGCCGCTCGCGTCCTTCTCCGGCGGCTCGGGCGGCGGCATCGGCGGCTCGGGGCCTGCCTCGCTGCCGTCCTCGCTGGGGTGTACGTAATCGAAGAAGGAGTCGAAGCTGCGCTGGATGCAGCGGCCGGAGGGGGTGTAGTACTTGGCGGTGGTGAGGGCCAGCCCGCTGTTCTGCAACGGGAAGATGGTCTGCACCACCCCCTTGCCGAAGGTGACTTCCCCCACCACCAACCCGCGGTCGTGATCCTGGATGGCGCCGGCGACGATTTCGGAGGCCGAGGCCGAGCCGCGGTTCACCAGCACCACCAGGGGTCCCTGGAAGTGCAAGCCGTCCGGCGTTGCCCGGTAATCTTGGAAGGAGTCCGCCGTTCGCCCCTTGGTGGAGAACACCTGCTGCCCCCCCGCCAGCAGCACGCTCGCCACCTCCACCGCCGAGTCCACGATACCGCCGGGGTTGTCGCGCAGGTCGAGGAGGAGCTTTGTGGCCCCGGCGGCCTGCAGGCGGCTGAGGGCGGCGCGGAACTCGCTGCCGGTGGAGCGCGTGAAGTCGGAAATGCGGATGTAGGCCGTGTCTGGCCGGATCAGGAACGCGTTGCGAACGGATTCCGTGGGCACTTTGGCCCGGGTGATGGCCACCTCGAACGGCTCCCGGAGGCCCGGCCGCACGATGGTCACGCGCACCGACGTGCCCTCCGGCCCGCGCAGCCGCCGGGCCGCCTCGTCGATGCTCATCCCCTCCGTGGTGGTGCCGTCGATGGCATCGATGATGTCGCCGGCCCGCAGGCCGACCCGCGCCGCCGGGGTGTCGGCGATGGGGGAGATCACCGTGACGCGCCCGCCGCGGATGGAGATGATCACGCCGATGCCGTGGAAAGCGCCCTGCTGGCGCTCTCGCATTGCCGCAAAGGCGTCGGGGCGGAGGAAGCTTGAGTGCGGGTCGAGGGTTTCCAGCATGCCGTCGAGGCTGGCGTACACGAGGTCCTCTGGGGTCGCCTCGTTGGGGGCCCGGTCGGCCAGCGTGCGCAGGACTTCGGTGTAGCGGGCGAGGAACCCGTCCACGTCGGCGGAGCTGGCCGAGGTTCCCCCGCCGGCCAGGGCGCCAATCACGGCGCCCGCCACGATCACGAAAGCCGCGAGCAAACGCTTCACGCTGGGCCTCATCGCCCCCCCTTGGGGGCGCGACTGTAGCACACTATACTCGCGGCGGTCGCGGGAGGTCCCATGTTCGGGTCGCTGGGGTTGCCGGAGGTGATCCTGATCTTCGTGGTGGCGCTGCTCCTCTTTGGGCCGCGCAAGCTGCCGGAGATCGGCCGCTCCATCGGCCGCGCCCTGGGGGAGTTCCGGCGGGCTTCCAACGACCTCCGCCGCACCGTGGAGGAGGAGATCGCCGTGGAGGACCTGCGCAAGGCCGGGGCGGAGATCAGGGACGCTGCCGCCATCCCAGCCGAGCCGCCGCCCGGCGACGCCCCCCAGGCCCCGGGGAGTCCCACCGGCCCATGAGCGAGGTCCCGCCGCAACGGTTTGCCGAGGGGGACGAGGAACTCCCCCGGATGACGCTGCTGGAGCACCTGGAGGAGCTGCGCCGTCGCATCGCGGTGTCGCTCCTGGCCATCGTCGTCGGCTTTGTGGGGTGTTTCTACTTTGCGCCGAGGATCTTCGCCTGGCTCGCCCTCCCCCTCACCCAGTTCCTCCCGGAAGGGGAGAAGCTCGCCTTTACCGGCCTCATCGACCCCTTCATGCTGTACATCAAGGTGGCCCTGTTGGCCGGCGTCTTCGTCGCCTCCCCGGTGGTGCTGTACCAGGTCTGGCTGTTCGTCTCGCCGGGGCTCTACCGGCGCGAGCGGCGGGTGGTGGCACCCTTCGTCATCGTCACCACCGCGTTCTTTCTCGCTGGGGGCTACTTTGGCTGGGCGGTGGCGTTCCCCGCCGTGTGCCGTTTCCTGCTGGCGGTGGGCAAGGACTTCCGGCAAGTGATCACGGTGAACGAGTATTTCTCCATGGCCAGCAAAGTGATCCTCGGGCTGGGCCTGGTCTTTGAGTTGCCGGTGCTGATCCTCTTCCTGGCCCGTCTGGGCGTGGTGACGCACCGCTTCCTGCTCCGTCACTTCCGCTACGCGGTGCTGGCCATCTTCATCGTTGCCGCGGTCATTACCCCCACTCCGGACATCGCCACCCAGAGCATCTTCGCCGCGCCGATGATCGTCCTCTACCTGCTCGGCGTGCTGGTGGCGTGGATCTTCGGCAAGCGTCCCGCGGCACCGTAGCGCTGCCGAGGCGCCGCCCCGCAAGGCGCGTAGAATGCGCCCGTGGCAGAAGCGGTTCGACCGTTGCGCCGGCAGTACCTGGTTGCCGTGGGGCTCTTCGCGCTCCTCCTGGTGGCGAGCTTCGCCCTCTTCGCCAACCTCCTCGTCGACCACTTTTCGCGTTCGTACCTGGAGGACGTGCTGCTCTCCGGCCGCGCCCACGCCGAGGAGCTGGCCCGGCAACTGGGCGAGGACGCCCCGCTTTACAAGGTGGTGGAGAAGCGCCAGGAAGCCCTCTCCCGCATCTCCGCGACGCTCGCCCGCCAGGACGTGATCCAGACCGCCCAGGTGTACGACGAGCGAGGGCGACTGGTGTGGTCCACCACCACCCGCACCGAGGGGCTGGTGGGAGGTTTCCCCGACGCCAGTGCGGAACTGCTGCCCGCTGCCCCGGACAAGGTGGTGGAGACCGGCACGACCTACGAGATCCGGGTGCCTCTCAACGACGTGGGGACCGTGGTAGTGGGCATCTCAAAGGCGACGCTTGCCCCGCGGATCGCGATCCTCCGCCGGCGTTTGTTGCTCCACACGGCCATTGCCGGCGGGGTCGCCCTGGCGGTGCTGGCTGCGGCGGTGGCCTTCATTTGGCACCTGGTGCAGCGCAACGCCGCCCTGGAGGCCCGCAAGCGCATGGACGAGGAACTGGCCGCCCTCGGCAGTCTCGCCGCCAACCTTGCGCACGAGATCCGCAACCCCCTGAACGCCCTCTCCCTCAACCTGGAACTTCTGGAGGAGGAACTCGGCGGGGGCAGCGCGGAGGAGGGGACGGTGGGGCTGGCGCGTCGGGAGGTGGGGCGGCTGACCCGCCTCGTCAACGACTTCCTGATCTACGCCCGCCCCTCGCCGCCACGGCGCGAGCCCTGCGCCCTCGAGGAGGTGCTGCGGGAGGTGGCGGCGCTCCTCGGCCCGAGCTGCGAGCGGGCCGGGGTGGAGCTCACCGTCACGGCAGTGCCGACGGTGGTGGAGGCGGACCGCGGGCAGATCAGTCAGGTGGTCCTCAACCTGGCCTTCAACGCCCTCCAGGCCATGGAGTCCAGCGCCCAACGCCGGCTGGAGCTGCGCTGCGCCCCCGGCGCGGGGGGCGCGGTGGTGGAGGTGCTAGACTCCGGGCCCGGGATCCCCCCCGACAAGTTGGCCCATGTGCGGGAGGCCTTTGTTTCCCTGCGCAAGGGTGGCACGGGGCTGGGGCTTGCCATCGCCGACCGCATCGTGAAGGCGCACGGGGGGACCCTGACCTTGGAGAATCGGCGGGAGGGCGGTCTCGCCGCCCGGTTGGTGCTGCCCGCGGCGGTCTCCAACGAGGCGGCGTGAGGGCATGTACAGTACACTCTCGGCGGAGGTGCACATGCGGGCAGTGACGGTGGTGGGGACGGTGGCGCTGGTGATGGCAGGGACGGCGGCGGCTATGTTTCGGGCCGCGGATATGGTCATCGTGCCGGTGGCTGCGGCCACACCCGGGCTGCAAAACTCCAACTGGCGGAGCGACATCGAAATCCTCAACGTGGACGCGGTGCCGGTGGATGTGGCCATCATCCTGCTGCCCTCCTACGCCGCCAGCAACCTGTACTGGTACCTCAATATGGACAACCACTTAGGGGGTAGGCAGAGCGACGGGTTCGGGCATGTGGACGAGCGGCTCAAGGACATCCCACCGGGCCGCGCCGTGATCCTCGAGGACCTGGTCAAGAACGTCTGGGGGGAGGGGAACAAGGGCGCCCTCCTGGTGTACGCCTTCGAGGCCGGCTCGTTCTCCTCCACGACGCCGCCGGGGGGGCACCCGCGCCGCATTCTCGTCACCTCCCGCACCTACAGCCAGGCCACCACTGGCGAGGGGAGCGAGGCGCGGACGCTGACGTACGGTCAGCAGATCCCCGGTATCCCCTGGTACGACTACCTGGACCCCAACCTGAAGGATGAGGGGTTCGCCAGCGTCACCTTCACGGGGATCCGCGAGGACGCGCGGTTCCGCAGCGCCCTGGGCCTCGTCAACGTCTCCGACCCGCTCACCAGCATGCAGGTGAAGATTACCCTTAAGGCGGCGGACGGCACGGTGCTCAAGGAGCGGAGCCTCCTCATCGGCCCTCTGGTGCACGTCCAGTACGATCAGTTCGTCGTGGGGCTGCTGGGTCTCGACGGGCAACAGTCGTACACCGGCCTCACCGTGACGGTGGAGGCGACGGGGTGGCAGGGGAACGCCAACGAGCCGACGCCCGCGCTCATTGCCTATGCGTCCCGGGTGGACAACGCCACCAACGATCCCGTGTACCTGGAGCAGGCATTCGGGGTCGAGCTGCCGTGGGACTGCGTCTTCAACGGCCACTGCTCCCCCGCCGCGGCGCGCGCCCTGGCGGTGCGGGGCGCACGCCGTCCGCTGCCGATACCGGCGCGGGTGCGCTGACGCTGTGCTAGTATTCCCGGCCGGCGTGCCGAGGAGCGGCCGCCGGAGGGAGATTTCCATGGCCAACCGTGACGATCGTCTTCCGGATAATGTCCCGGGGAAGTGGTACGTGGACTCGAGCTGTATCGACTGTGACGTGTGCCGCACCACAGCGCCGAACAACTTCAAGGCCAACGAGGACGAGGGCTACTCCTACGTGGCCAAGCAGCCGGAGAACGCCGAGGAAGAGGCCCAGATGGAAGAGGCCAAGGCCTCGTGCCCGGTGGAGGCCATTGGCGACGACGGCGAGTGAGTCGGCCAGAGGCGCGACGCAGCGGGGGCCGGCCGTGGGCCGGCCCCTTCCACAGCGTTGCCCCCACATCCCCGTCCGCCAGGGCAGGCGTGAGGACGGCCGGCGTGCGCCGGCACGCGGCGGGCCCAGGCCGGCGGTGAGTGTAGAGCCGTTGCGCCGTTCACGCCGTCCGCGCACCGTGGCAGGCGGTGCCCAATGACACTGCTGTGCCAGTGGTGCGGCGCGGTCAACCCCGGCGACCGCGACGTGTGCCTGCGGTGCAACTCCAAACTCCTCGTGCTCTCCGGCGCCGGCGACGGCGGCACCGGGGAGGGGGAGGAGCGGGAGCACGAGGGCATCGAGTTCGACGAGCACATCCTGGAGCGGCTTTCCTCCGCCGAGGGCGAGGAGCGCCGCTTGGCCGCTTCCGTGGCCGCACTGGAAGACCGGGTGGCCCAGCTGGAGCGGAGCGTGGCGCTCCTGGACGCCGGGCTGCAGGCCCTCGTGGACGTCCTGGACCGGCACAAGCTGGTGCGGGAGGCGGAGGTGGTGGCGGCGTGGGAGCATGCGGCCAGCTCCGAGATGGCCAGGGAGGAGCTGGTGGAGCGCGTGCGCAGCCGCCGCGACGTGATCGTGGCCCGCGCCCGCACTGCTGGCCCGCACGCGGCGGAGAGCTGCGCTCGCGCCCTGCAGTCCGCCGAACTGTCGTTGCTCGCCGGCCAGCCGGTGCGGGCGGTGGAGACGCTGGCCCGTACGCTGCGGCGTGGCCCGGCCAACCCCGAACTTGCCGAACTCCTCGGTGAACTTGCCTTCGCCCGGGACGACGTGGTGGCGGCGGAGGGGTTCTTCCGGCTCGCCGTCGAATGGAACCCCAACGCGGTGGAGGCCCGCATCTTCCTCGGCACGATCCTGGCCGACACCGGTCGCGAACGGGAGGCACGGGGCGAGCTGGAGCGGGCCGTGGCGCAGGCGCCCGACGCTTTCTTGCCGCACTTTTCCCTCGGCGCCCTGCACGCTGCCGCCGGGCGCCGCTCCGCCGCTGTGCGGCACCTGCGCCGCGCCCTCGCCTGCGAGGAGGTGCCCCACGCGTACTTCCTCCTCGGGCTCGTTGAGTTGGAGGGCGGACACCCTGGGGCTGCCGCCGCGGCCCTGGAGCGAGCGGTGGAGCTGGACGGCGAGTTCGAGGACGCCATCTACTACCTGGGGCTGGCGTACCTGGATCGAGGGTGGAAGCGACGGGCTCTGGAGTGCTTCGAGCGGCTGCTGCGCCTCGACCCCCAGCGGCTCCAGTACCAGGAAGCGGTGTGGCTGGTGGAATCGAGGGCCGACGGTCCCCCACCGCCCCCGGAGGTGGAGGCGCTCCTCACCGATCCGCAACGGTTCCCGCCGCCGGGCGGCGCGAGTCGGGCACTGGAGGACGTGGAGCGGGCCGCGGAACGCTCCGATCACCCCAGTGTGCTCGCCTCCCTGGCGCTGCTGTCGGCCGCCGCCGGCCGGTTCCGACAGGGGCTGGCCGCCGTCCATAGGTTGCTCCGCCTCCGCCCCAGCGGCGCCCATCGCCTCGCCGCCTGGACGGCGCTCCTCGAGCTCTTGCGCGGTGCCCGCCGCTGGCGGGCCTTGCAGCGGTGGGCAGCCCGACTCATGGAGGGCGAGGGGGGGATCGAGCGGGCGGTGGCGACCTACGAACTGGCCCTGGCCGAGCTGGAGGGGGACGGCGACACGAACCGGGCCCAGGAACTCGCCCGCACCGCCCTGGAGCTGATGCCCAGCGAACTCCGCCAGTACCCTCTGGCGGCGCTGGGACGGGTCCACCTGGCCCGGGGGGAGTACGGGGAGGCGGTGGAGGTCCTGGAGCAGGCGGCCACGCTCTCGGCGTCCCCGGCTACCCTGACCCAGCTCGGCTTGGCACTGCTGGGCGCTGGGGAGGCGGAACGGGCGCGGGAGGTGCTGCGGCGGGCCCGCAACGGCACTGCCCGCGACCTCAAGACCGATGTCTTGACGCACCTCGTGCGGGTCGGCAGGCTATCGGGGCGGGGCCGGAGGAGGAGGTAGCATGCGCTGGAGTCAGTATTTCCTGTACACCTTGCGGGACAACCCGGCGGACGCCGAGGTGGTGTCGCACCAGTTGCTGGTGCGCGCCGGGATGATCGACAAGCTGGCGGCGGGCATCTACACCTACCTGCCCCTCGGCTGGCGCACCGTCGACAAGCTCGTGCGCATCGTCCGCGACGAGATGGTGCGGGCCGGTTCCTGCGAGCTGATGATGCCCTGTATCCAGCCGGCGGAGCTGTGGCAGGAGTCGGGGCGGTGGCAGGTGTACGGCAAGGAGCTGCTGCGCATCAAGGACCGGCACGAGCGGGACTTCTGCTTTGGCCCCACGCACGAGGAGGTGATCACCGATGCGGTACGCCGCCGGGTCACCTCGTACCGCCAACTGCCGGCAAACCTCTTTCAGATCCAGACCAAGTTCCGGGACGAGATCCGGCCGCGCTTCGGTCTCATGCGGGGGCGCGAGTTCATCATGAAGGACGCCTACTCCTTCCACACCACCGCTGAGAGCCTGGACGCAGCCTACCGAGCGATGGACCAGGCGTACCGCCGGATCTTCGACCGCTGCGGGCTGTCCTACACCGCCGTGGAGGCGGACACCGGCAACATCGGCGGCAGCGAGTCCCACGAGTTCATGGTGCTGGCCGACACCGGCGAGGACGCGGTGGTGGCCTGCCGGTGCGGCTACGGCGCCAACCTGGAAAAGGCGACCACCGGCCCCATCCCGCCCCCCCCGCCCTGGCCCGGTAAGGTGCCTCCCGCGCCGGAGGCGATCCCGACCCCCGGGGCCTCGTCGGTGGCCGACGTGGCGGCCTTCCTCGGCCTCGCCCCGGCTCACTTCATCAAGACCATGGTGGTGGAGACCGACACCGAGTTCGCGGTGGCCCTGGTGCGCGGCGACGACGAGCTGTCCGAGACCAAGCTCAAGAACGTCCTCGGGGCCACCCACCTGCAACTCGCATCCGGGCCGAAGATCGAACAGGTCACCGGCGGTGCCATGGGCTTCTCCGGCCCGGTGGGTCTGGCCGGGGTGCGGGTGGTGGCGGACCCCGAGGTGATGCGGCTGGCGGTGGCGGCCACCGGTGCCAACCGCGTCGACACCCACCTGGTGGGGGTCGTGCCGGGCCGCGACTTCCAGCCGAGTCTGGTGGCTGACGTTCGGGTGGCGAGGGGCGGCGACCCGTGCCCCCGCTGCGGCGAGCCGTTGGAGATCAAGCGCGGTATCGAGGTGGGGCACATCTTCAAGCTGGGCACCAAGTATTCCCGGGCCATGGCGTGCAACTTCCTGGACGAGAAAGGCGAAACCCACCCCATGATCATGGGGTGCTACGGTCTCGGCATCGGCCGCACCGTCGCGGCGGCGGTGGAGCAGAACCACGACGAGCACGGCATCGTGTGGCCGCGCCCTCTCGCCCCCTTCGAGGTGGAGATCATTGCCCTCAACCCCGACGTGCCGGCGGTGCAGCAGGCTGCCGAGTCGCTCTACTCTGGCCTGCTCGCGGCTGGCGGGGATGTCTTCTTTGACGACCGCGACGAGCGGCCCGGCGTGAAGTTCAACGACGCCGACCTGGTCGGCTTCCCGGTTCGGGTGGTGGTGGGGAAGAAGATGGTGGAGCAAGGGCAGGTGGAGATCTCCTTGCGGAGCGACCGGGCCAAGATCCCGGTGGCCCTCACCGACGCGGCGGCCAAGGTGCAGGAATTCCTCCAGCGCCTCTGAGGGGGCCGGAGTTCAGGCAGGTGACCTACAACTTCGACGCCGAGCGCTGGCTGGCCGACCGCAAGGCGCTGCTGGACGCCCGCCGGGCAGCGGGGGAGCTGGACGGGCCGGCCTACGAGGCGGCGCTGGCGGAGCTGGAGCGGCGCTACGAGGAGATCGTCCGGCGTCTGGACGGCACCTTCACCATCCCCGGTTTGGGCTGACGCCGCGGGTGCCGCAGGCGGGAGGAGCGTCGCCAGGGGCAGCCCGCGGCGTTCCGTCACGACCGGAAGTCGTGACAATCGGCGCAGCGCCCCTCCTCCAGGTAGTGGTTTGCCTTGTCCTCGTGGCAGCTCTGGCAGTCGGCCCGCTCCCCCGCCGTCCAGCGGTGCGGCGCGTGGCAGTCGGTGCACAGGGCGTCCGGGTGACCGCCCGCCGCGTGCAACCCGCCCAGGGTCCCGTGACAGCCTCGGCAGTCGGCCACGGGGGCGACCTCCTGTTCGCGCTGGTGGCAGGTGTCGCACCCTCCCGCCATCATCGGTGCGCGGGTGTCCAGGCGGTGACACTCGGCGCACTGGGTGGGGGGGCGGAAGCCGGCAGCGTGGCAGGCGTTGCAGAGGATCGTTGCGTGCCTGCCCCGCAGCTCCCAAGGGTGCCACGGCTGAGGCGACGTGGGCATCTCCGCGCCGATGGGGGCGAGGGGTCCGCGCTGCGGCATGGTGTGACAGACGGTGCACTCGGCGGTGAGGGTCGCACCCGCCGGTGACACGTGCTGGCCGTCGTGGCAACGGAAACAGCCGGGCCAGTTGCGGTGACCGATGTTGGAGGGGTAGGTCCGCCAGTTCACTTTCATGGCCGGGAACACGCTCCGGCGGTAGATGTCGGTGACGACGCTGGCGGCGGCGGCAATGTCCTTGGCGGCCGCGGCGGCCACCTCCGGGTAGTTGGCGGCGTAGAAGTTGGTGATCTCGGCGACGATACCCCGCTCCGCCGCAGTCCGGTCGGGGTACTCCTTGACCAAGGCGTCCACCGCCACCTTCTTGATCCATGGCAGCCGGGGCGAGATCAGCCCCGACGCCAGGGCAGTGTCCACCGCCCCTTCCGGCGGGGGGAAGATGTGGGTGGGGCGGTTGTGACAGTCCATGCAGTCCATCCGCCGCCGCGGCAACTTGGCGAGCTCCTCGGGGGAGAGCGGCGTGTCCTTGGCCACGTACTCCACCACCCGGCCGTCGGCATGGCGGACGGAGACCCACGGAATCACTTGGAGTGACCGGTCCGCCGCCGCAAAGGTCACCTCGCTCTCGACGATCATGTGGAAGTGGATGCCGGCGTTCTGGCCGATTTTCGGGCTGCCACCGCCGGTCTTGACGAGGAACGTTACCTGTTCGGCGGTGTTGGCCTCGTCGTAGCGGAAGTGGGGGTTGCGAACCAGCTGGGCCCCGAAGAACTTCTCCGGCCAGTGGCACTGCTCGCAGGTCTCCCGGGCGGGGCGAAGGTCCTTGATGGGCACGGGGATGGGCGTCTCGTAGGTGTGTAGCAGGACGGCGGCCACCTGGCGGAGGCCGGAGAGTTTCGACTTGACGTACCAGTCGGCACCCTCGCCCACGTGGCAGGCGACGCACGAGACGCGGGCGTGGGGGGAGGCCTGGTACGCGGTGTACTCCGGCTCCATGACGGTGTGGCAGATGGCACCGCAGAAGGTCACCGACTCGGTGAACATGAAGCCGTGGTAGCCGCTGACGGCCAGCAGGACCACGAGGAGAGCGCCGCCGAGGAGCGCCCGGCCGAAACGCCGCCGCTGGTGGGGGTCGTTGAGGTCGATGCTGGGGTAGGGCGGTCCGGCGTCGGCCCCCAAGCGGCGCCGCCGCAGACTCTCGCGCCGGCCGCCGGCCAGAAAGACGAGGAGGCCGAGGACGACGATGCCCGGGAAGACCAGGAAGGCAAGGATGCCGAAGTACGGGCTGGCGGCGCCGAACAGGAGCATCACGACGAGGGACGCCAGCAGGAGCACGGCGCCAGCGGCGGCGATGAGGCCGCCGGCAAAGCTCACCGAGTTGTGGTAGGGGTTTTCCTGCGGCTGAGGATGACTCATGGTTCCCCCCCGGACGATTCTAGTCTCCCGCGAACGCTCCCTCCTCCAGGGCCAGCAGCGCCGCCCCCCGCAGCGGGGCGTCGGCGTCGGTGCTAATCGCGAGGGGGATGCGCTCCAGGAGCGTTCGCATCCGCCCCTTGGCCAGGAAGGCCGCCACCACCCCGCCGTCGGCGAGCTTCTCCAGCAACCGGGGGGCGATGCCGCCCATCACCACGACGCCGCCGTGGGCGAGGGCGCGGAGGGCGAGGTTGCCCGCCTCGGCGCCGAGGATGCGGACGAAGATGTCCAGCGCCTGCTCGCAGGTGACCTGGGTGCGGGCCAGGGCCAGCTCGCTGATGAGCTCCGGCCGCCGGTGGGCGGCGGCGGCGGCCACCTCGGGCGCTGCCGGCATCCCGCTGCTCACCAGGAAGTCGTAGATCCGCACTAGGCCCGGGCCCGAGAGGACGCGCTCCACCGAAACATGACCCAACGTGGCCTCGAGCTCGGCGGCGAGGGCTCGCTGGAGCGCCCCCTGCGGGGCGAAGTCTGCGTGTCCCCCCTCGCTAGCCAGCACGCGGTGGCCGGTCCCCTCGGGGACCACCACCGCCTGCCCCAGGCCGCTGCCGAGCCCCAGCAGCGCCAGGGTGCGGTCCGCACGCACCTGCTCACCGTGGAGCACCACGAGACGGTCCGGTGGCGTGGCCGGCAGCCCGCGCCCCGCGGCGGCCAGGTCGTTGACGAGGACGACCGTATCTAGCCCGGCGCGGCGCGCGAGATCGTTGGCGTCGAGGAACCACGGCAGGTTGGTGGTGCGGCAGGCGCCCGCCACGACCGGCCCGGGGACGGCGAGGCTCGCCACCGTCGGCGCAGGGGCGGCACCGGCCAGGGCCTCCGCCAGAAGCGCGTTGGGCGAAGGCACTTCGCACGTGGGGATCTGCCGGCGGTTGCGCAGGCGCACGTCGCGCCCCACCACCTCGGCCACGGCGAAGAGGCACTTGGTGGCGCCGACGTCCGCCACCACCAGCCGTTGCCGGGGGTGCGCCCGCGTCGCCGCACCGCGCTGCCGTGCCGGCCCTGTCGAGGTTCGTCCCACCCTCGCAACCCCCTTCTGCGCCGCCAGTCTTCGTTGGCGACGGTGCGGTGTCAAGGGAGGCGGCCGGGCCCCCTCACCGTCCCCGACGGCAGAAAACCTCCCACCGCTCGGGGTCGTCGTGAGCGTGGCGGACGTGGACGTCGTACCCCTTTTCCCGCATGGCGTCCACCAGTGGGGCGGGGTAGAAGGGGGCGACCAAAACCACCACGTGGCCAGGGGTCGCGGCGTGTAGCTGGGCGGACAGCTCCGCCACCGGCGTGCCGCCGCGGGCCAGGATCTCGTCGGCGTCCAGGCGCGTCAGGGGCGGGGTTGCCAGCCAGTCGGGCTCGGCGTTGGTGGCCGCCGCGCCGGCGTCCCCCTCCTCCGGGGTCACGGGCTGGCCGAGGGCGTGGCGCAGGGCGTTGACCAGCCGCGGCACCGGCAGCCGGGCAATACGGGCCGCCTGCGCCACGGTGGCCACCCGGGCCACGGTGCGCCGGAGGATGGGGTTGGAGAGCCGGCGGAACTCGGGGGAGAGGTCCACCAGTACGGCCTCCAGCTCGGGGTGAAGGTCCAGCAAGGCCCCCACCTTGGTTTCACCGGTCACGAGATCGGTCATGCCGCACCTCCCGCCTCGGCGAGCAGCCGCCGCTCCCCCTCCAAGGCGCGAATGGCCGTGGCGTCCTGGGTGACCTCCAGCACCCCCAGGTAGGTGCCGTGGGCGTCGCGCACCGCAAAGTAGCGGATGTGGACGAAACGGCCACGAAACTGGATCCAAAACTCCGCCACGTCCCGCTTGCCGCCGCGCAGTTCGTCCACCACCTGCTGCACGATGTGCAGCGATGCGGGGGGGTGGCAATCCTGGACCCGCCGGCCGATGATGGCGCGGTTGCGGGCGAAGACCCGGTCCCGCCCCTCGGAGAAGTACGCCACCCGGTCGTTGGCGTCCACGAAGGTGATATCGAAGGGCAACGTGTCGAGGAGGGCCACGAGCTGAGGGACGGTGAGGTAACCCGACGGCAGGGCGATGGCGTCGGTCTGCCCCAGCGCCGCCACCGGCGCCGGTGGGGGCGGTGCCGAGGGGACCCACTCCTGGCCGGGTTCGGCGAGGCGCTGGCCGAACTCGTCCCACTGCTGGCGGACCGCCAGCCAGTCGGCGTCGGCCAGGTGCTCCATGGCCATGGGCCAGAGGACCCGCTCCTCCTTCTCCACCATCCCCTCCACCGCGGCAAGGAGCGGCTCGATGACGAGGCGGCGCACCAGGTCGGCATCGTGGCCGGAGAGCGAGGCAGCGCCCTCCGCCGCCTCGCCGGCGGCCCGGAGTTGCTCGCGAATCTCGTCGTCCACCCCCCACATCACCTTGGGCGGGGCGGTGATCCCGGCCCGTTCCAGGAACGGGAACACCAGGTACTCCTTGCGCTTGTAATGGGCGTCGATGGCGGCGAGGGCGCGATGAGCGGCCCGCCAGCGCTCGCCGAGGTCGGGGGGGATGGGTGCCGGGCCCGCGGCTGGCAGCTCCTGCGCCACTTGGCGGTAGGCGGCCACCAGCTCGAGGATGACCCGGTTCTCGGCCCGGAAGGTGTGAACCGGGTGGCCCGGGACGGCGTCGGCGGGGGGTTGGAGGGCCAGTTTGTCCCGGAACACCGCCACGTGGAGATCGCACATGCGGCGAATCTCCTCCTCCGGCATGCCTTCGGCCATCAGCTCGCTCTCCAGGGCCGAGATCTCGCCAGCACCCACTTGCTCCAGCACCGCCCGGAAGCGGCTCTTGAGCACTTCCGGCGGGGCCCCGTCGTGGAGTTCGCGGATCATGCCCTTGAGGGCCTCGAGTCGGTGTCTCCGGTTGTCGATGAGCTCGCTCACGGGAGCCTCCCCACGGAGAGATCATGTCTCGTCCGCGGAAAGTATCGGCCCTCGGCGGGGCAGGGGCCTTGACCGGTGTCAAGTGTTCCGGTCACCGGACCGGGGCGCCGGCGCACCGGGCGGGTAGAATGCCCCCGTGGGCATCGCCGGCAGCGCCGAGGGGGGGCGAGCAGCGCGACTGGGGCGGGGGCGCCCGTGACCGCCACCGTTGGGATCCTTACCGAGCGAATGATCCTCGGCTTCGGCGTGGACCTGGTGGTCCACGAGACCGCCCGCCGCTTGGCCGCCAGGGGGTTTGCCCCCACCGTCTTCACCACGCGGGTGGACGACACGTTCCAGGCCGCGCCGTACCCCATCGTGGACCTCACCGCGACCGCCGGCGAGCATGACGTGTTTTCCCGGGCGTTCATGGTGGAGACCCTGCCCCGTCTGGCCAGCCGGGGAGTGGACGCGTGGCTCGTCGAGACGCCGCCGTTCTACCACTGGCTCCCCCACCTCCCGGGACCGGTGGTGTGCGTGGAGCACGGCACGCCGCCGGGGAGCTTCTTCCCCCGCCGTCTCGGCCGCCGCATCGACGCCCTCACCGTTTCCCGCTACCGCGAGGTGTACGGGCGACTCCGCCCGGGGGACGGGGTGGTGGCCATCTCCCAGTACATCCGCTCCTGCCTGCCGCCCGCCGTGCGGGAGCGGGCGGTGGTCATCCACAACGGCGCCGATCACTACCCCCTGGCCACGGCGGAGGAGGCTGCGGCGTTCCGGCGGCAGCTGGGCATCGGCGAGGATCAGGTGATGGTGCTGTGGGTGGGGCGGGCCGAACTGGCCAACGACCTGCAGCCGTACAAGGGGTTCCGCGAGCTGCTGACGCTGGCCCCGCGCCTGGTGGCGGCCGTGCCCCAGGTGCGGGTGGTGGTGGTGGGGCGGGGGGACGACGCCGCCCGGCAGGCCATGGTGCGGGCCGGGATCACGGTGGCCTTTTCCCTGCCCCGTCCCACCATGCCTGCGGCGCTGCGGGCCGCCGACCTGCTCCTCAGCACCTCCCGGTGGGAGGGGTTCAACCTGCCGCTCGCCGAGGCACAGTTCCAGGGGACGCCGGTGGTGGCGTACCGGCTCTGCGCCCACCCGGAGGTGGTTGCCGACGGCGTCTCGGGGGTCCTCGTGGAGCGTCGCGAGGAGCTGTTGGAGGCGGCGGTGCACCTGGCCCGGGACAAGGAGCGCCGGCAGGCGTTGTCGGCGGGTGCCAGGGCCGTGGCGGCCCGCTTCAGCTGGGACGCCAACGCCGACGCCCTTGCCGCGTACCTCCGCCGCTGTCTGGAGGAGCGGCAGGACAGTGCCGCCGCTCCCGCCCCTCTGCCGGCCAAGGACCTCCGGTACTACGGCAACGTGGTGGTGCAGATCCTCCGGCAGGAAGGCCCCCTGGCCCTCGCCTGGGCCGTGGCGTCCGGGATGCGCAAGCGTCTGCGCCGGCTGCTATCATCGGGCCAGTGACGCCGCCCCCCACGCCCGCCGTCGCCTCGCCGCCGCGGGCCCGCACCGTCGGCGCGCCAATGGGCGTCGTCGCGACGCTGCGCCACGCCCTCCGCTACTGGCAGCCGCACTGGCGCATCGCTGCCGTGCTCCTGGTGATGCTGGTGGTGCCGCAGTCCTACAAGGCCTTCTTCGCGTACAGCCAGCGACTCATCGTCGACGGCGGGCTGCTCGGGCGGGACGCGGCGACCCTGGTGCGCACCGTGGCGCTTCTCGGGCTGGGCTTCGCCGCCGCCGCGGTCGCCACCATCGCCGCGGACTACCTGGGCGCCAGGGCGGGAGCCGCCATCGTCAACGAGATCCGGCGGCGCATGTTCGGCCACCTCCAGCAGCTCTCGGTCTCCTTCTTTGCCGGTGCTCGATCTGGCGACATCGTCGCTCGCTTCACCTCGGACCTGGCCGACATCCAGAAGAGCCTCACCACCCGGGTCATCGACGCGGTGTTCGCCACCGTCGGGCTGCTCATCAACGTCCCCGTGGCCTTTGCGCTGGAGTGGCGGCTGGCCCTGGTGATGGTGCTGGGCATGCCCGTGGTGGGGCTTGGCACACGCCTCTTCGGTGCCGCTGCGGCGGCAGCCCGCTACGCCCTCAAGCAGCAGGAGGCGGCCATTGCCAGCTTCGTCCAGGACACGGTGCGGGTGCAGCCGGTGGTGAAGGCCTTTTCCCTGGCGGGCCGGCTGGTGGCCACCTTCGAGTCGCACCTGGCGGCGGCCGCCCAGCGCTTCGTGCGCGCCGAGTTCTCCGCCCAGCTCGTGGGCAGCGGCTCGGCGCTGGGGGTGCTGGCGGTGCAGGTGCTGGTGCTGGGGGTGGGTGCCGCCCTGGCCTTTCGCGGGACGCTCTCGCCGGGCACGCTGGTGGCGTTCTTGGCCCTCCACGCGGTGGTGAGCAAGGACGCCTACGACCTGACGAAGAAGGTGGTCCCCGCCCTCATCGCCTCGTCGGGGGGGTTGCGCCGCATCGAGGAGCTCCTCGCCGAGCCGGTGGCGGTGGCCGACCCCCCTGGCGCCAAGGTGCTCCCTCGGGTGACGGGGCCGATCCGCCTGGAAGGGGTGAGTTTCGCGTACCCGGAGGGGAGTCGGGTGTTGGAGGGGGTGCAACTGGAGGTGCGGCCGGGGGAGCGGGTCGCGTTGGTGGGGCCGAGCGGCTCCGGAAAGAGCACGGTGATTCAACTCCTCCTGCGCTTTTATGACCCCCTCAAGGGACGGGTGACGGTGGACGGGGTGGACCTCCGGGAGGTGGCCCTCGCCTCCTGGCACGCCCAAGTGGCGGCGGTGTTCCAGGACAGCATGCTGCTGTCGGGCTCGGTGCGCGACAACATTGCCGTGGGGCGAGGCGACGCCACCCAGGCCGAGATCGAGGCCGCGGCCCGGGCGGCGGAGATTCACGACGCCATTGTCGCGTTGCCGGCCGGCTACGACACCGAGATCGGCGAGGCCGGCGGCAAGCTGTCGGGCGGCCAGCGCCAGCGCATCGCCATTGCCCGGGCCATCCTCCGCGACCCGGCGCTGCTCCTGCTGGACGAGGCCACCTCGGCCCTGGACCCGGCCACCGAGGCGGCGGTGAGCGCCACGTTGGACCGGCTGTCGGCGGGGCGCATGGTGGTGTCGGTGACGCATCGCCTGGCCGCAGCCCGCAGCGCCCACCGCATCGTGGTGCTGGCCGGAGGGCGGGTGGTGGAGTCCGGTACCCACGACGAGTTGCTGGCACGGGGCGGCCTCTACCGGGAGCTGTGGGACCGCCAGAGCGGCGTGGCGGTGAGCGCCGACGGGGCCGACGCCCGGGTGGCCCCGGCCTGGCTGGAATCCGTGCCGCTCTTCGCGGGCCTCGACGAGGACGCGCGCAGCGCCCTGGCGTCGCGCTTCCGCGCCCGGTGGTGGGCGGCGGGCGAGACGGTCGTGCGGGAGGGGGAGGAGGGGGACGCCTTCTACGTCATTGCCCGGGGCAAGGTGGAGGTGGTGGTGGCGGCGGGGGAGGCGGCGCGCCGGCTCGCCGTGCTGTCGGACGGCGACTTCTTCGGCGAGATGGCTTTGGTGGACGATGCGCCGCGCTCCGCCACCGTGCGGACCTTGTTCCCCTGCCTCCTCCTCGCCCTCGCCCGCGCTGACTTCCAGCAGGTCCTGGCCGCCAACCCCGAACTGCGTGCCAGGGTCCACGCTGCTGCCCGCAGCCGTCGCGGCGGGGGGTGGACGCCAGTGTGAGGTCGCCCTTCAGCCCAGCGGGAGACCCCACTCGGCTAGTCGGCGACGGAGGAATTCAGGGGGATCCAGGCGGGCGTCGAAGACGAAGCCCTGAAATCCCAGCGCTGCGGCGGCGTCGATGTTGCGCTGCTTGTCGTCGATGAAGAGACACTGGCTCGGGAGGATGTCGGGGAGCCGGCGCCGGGCGCGTTGGAGGGCAGCCTCGAAGATGCGCGGGTCGGGTTTGGCGGCCCCCGCCTCGAACGACGTGACCACGAGATCGGCGGGGAAGATCTCGGCAAGCCGCAGGGTGGCCGCGATCTCCGCGAACCACGGCGCGCAGTGGTTGGAGATGATGCCGACCGGCACGCCGGCGACGGCGAGGCGGGCGGCGACGTCCCTGGGCCCCCAGAAGGGGATGATCCGCTCGGCACGCACCAGCGCCTTCAGCTCGGCGACGGACTCCCGCATCCCCCCGTCGCGAATCACCTCGCCCCAGAAGACGTCCTCGCTGGCGTCGGGGGAGAGTTCGAAGCCTCGCCAGGCGCGGATGCCCGCCTGCACGAAACGCTGCTCCGCGTCGGCCCGGTCGGGGTAGCGCTCGCGGGCCAGGCGCGCGAGCAGTGGCAGGTGCATGTCGTCGGCCAGCACCCCGCCCACGTCGAAGAAGACCAGCCGCACCCCCATGGCTCAGTCAAACGCCGCCGGCCGGGAGGGATCGGCCAGGTGGGCGACGATCTCGTCGATGTGACGCCGGTTGGTGCGCTGCTCGGAGAGCGGCGGCAGGGCAGTGAAGGGGAAGAACCCCACGGCGCTGGTCTCGTCGCCGGCCCGGGGCGTGCCCCCCGTGATCTCGCAGAGAAACACGATCTTGTAGGCGTGGAAGAACTCCAGGGGGCGGCCGCCGCGGTTGGCGTCGAAGACGCCGAGCACCTTGCGAGGCACCACCTCGAGCCCGCTCTCCTCCCGGGTCTCGCGCACCACCATCTGCGAGGGGGTCTCGCCCACGTCCGCCCAGCCGCCGGGCATCGCCCAGCGCCCGTCGCTGCGCTCCTGGACCAGGAGCAGGGCGTTGTCGCGTACCACCGCGGCGCGCACGTCCACCTTCGGGGTGGCGTAGCCCGGGTGAGCGAGGAACAGCCGCTCCAGCGCCCCGGCGTTCATGTGCGAGTGGGCGGCCGCCATTTCCGCAGCGATGGCGGTGAGCCTCCGGTAGCGCTCCCGGTCGTAGCCCGTCGCGAAGGCGAGGCCGGTCTGGCAGAGCGCCTGGATCTCCCGCGCCCACTCGAGCCACCGCGGCGTGGCCGGGTGCTCGCTCAGGGCCGTGCCGGCGACGCCGTCCTCCCTCGGTCTCACGGCGCCACCGTGGGCGGCTGCTCGAAGTCGGGGTGGCCGAGATCGGCAGCTGGCGGCTCCTTGCTCTCCCGGGACGCCGAGAGGAGCAGCACGAGCAGCGCCAGCACCGCGTAGGAGGCGGCAAACTGGAAGGCCACCGCCCGCTGGAACGGCTCGGCAAGCGTCCAGGGGAGGTACATGTTGCCGTCCGGCGAGGCGGAGTGGATGACGCCGAAGAAGGTGAACACCGCGCAGATCCCCAGGTAGAGGGCGGCGGTCCTGAGCCGCCGGTCGATGAGTTCGGCGAGGAAACCACCCCACAACATGGCGGTGAGGATGAAGCCGTTGCCCAGCGCGGCGGTGACGAGCACCTCGGGGAGTTCCTTCCCCTCCACCCGCATGAGGGCGAGGTACGCGGCGAACGGCGTCACGAAGGTGGCCAGCTTGATGGCCAGCAACCGCGCCACGGTGGGGAAGTAGGCAAACATCACCGCCGGGGCGTGGCGGGGCGGGCAGGCAAGGGTGGCCTGGACCATGATGTCGAGGGCCACGAAGATGAGGATGGGCGCCAGCACGGCGCGGGGGATGAGCTCGACGATGAAGCCCACGTACCCGAACACGCCGCCCAACCCCACGAACAGGCCGGTGAGGAGCGTGTAGCCGGCCCGCGACCCCATCCCCTTGTAGGCGGGCTGGCCGATGTAGGGGGTGGACTGGGCCACCCCGCCACAGACGCCGGCAATGAGGGTGACCACGGCCTCGGTGAGGAGGATGTCGCGGGTCCTGAAGTCGTCGCCGGCAACCCGCGCCGACTCGGTGACGTTGATGCCGCCCACCACGGTCAGGATTGCGAACGGGATGGCAATGGGCAGGTAGGTGAGGGCCCCCACGAACCCCTTGAGGAAGAGCAGGGACGGCAGCGGCAGGCCGAAGTGCAGCTCCATCTCCGGCATCGGCTTGAAGGTGCCGCCGACGAGGCCGTGCGGGCCGAGGACGTAGTAGAGCGTCGTGCCCACCACGATGGCGACGAGCACGCCGGGGAGGTTCTTCGGCAGCCGGACACGGGCTACCAGGTTGTAGAGGATCAGCCCCAGCGAAACCATGCCCACGAGCGGCATGCCGAAGATGTCCACCATGGGGACGAAGCCGATGAGGGCGAGGCCAATGCCGGCCAGAGACCCGAGCAGGCCGGCCTGGGGGACCATCCTCTGTACCCAGCCGCCGCAGAAGGAGAGGACGAGCTTGACGATGCCGATCATGACCATGGTTGCCATGCCGATGTACCAGGTCGTCATCGCGGCCTCTTCTACACCCATCCCGGAGTCCTTCAGTGAGACGAACGCCGGTCCGAGCACGGCAAGGGCAATGCCGATGGTGGAGGGGGTGTCGAGGCCGAGGGGCATGGCCGTGACGGTGGGGTTGCCGGTCTTGCGGGCGAGCCGGAACGCCATCCAGGTGTAGACGAGGTCGCCGAACAACACGCCGAAGGCGGTGCCGGGGAACATGCGTTTGTAGACGATCTCCGCCGGGAAGCCGAAGGCAAAGACGAGGATCCCGGCGAGAAAGGAGAGTACCGTGAGGTTGTCGAACATCAAGCCGAAGAAGCCGTTGATGTCGCCAATGGCAAACCACTGGTACCGCTGCCGCTGGTCAGTCATCGCCGTCTCCGTCCCCTTCCCCCCGCCGGCCCCTGCGCCGGGACGCACTGCGCCGCGGGGTCCACGCCGTGAGGTGCCAGACCACCGGCGGATTCTAGCAAGACAGCGGCGCAGCTTTGGTGGAGGTGCCCGCCGAGCCGCGCAGCCCCCACCGTGCCGTCACGACGTGCCGGGCGGGTGGGCCCCGGAGTCGCTGGAAAAGCCGAGGGTGTGGACGGCCAGACCAGGAACGGCCGTCGCAATGGCCTGGAGGGCACCGGCAAGGCAGTCTGGACCGAGGGCCGCCGCGGGGGCGTAGGCGACGAGCCAGGCACGGCGGGTCTCCGGGCTTACCTTGACCCGCTCGCTGCCGGTGATGGGGGCGTCGACAGGGCCGTTGGCGTCCACCAGCAGCGGCTTGCCCTCCAGGTTGAAGGGACCGCGCAGGGACAGGTACGACTCGCCGGGCCGGCCGGCCCGGAAGAGGAACGGCGGGCGCAGGGCGGTCACGTTCATGACGCAGGCGGGGACGGCGAGTTCGGCAGACAGGCAGTTGTTGACGTCCACCAGGGGATGGATCGCCGGCATGGCCTCGCCCTTGAGCAGCCGGCGCAACAGCGCCTCGGACGAGGGCCGGTAGCGGGTGGGGTCGCAGCCGGCCTGGCGGAAGAGACGGCGCAGCGCCGACACCGTGGGGTGGGTCGCCAGGGAGTCCAGGGTGTGGCTGGCGCGCACCCGGGCCGCGGTCTCCTCCCGCAGGCGGGCCAAAGGTTCCGGGGCCATGCCGGTGTCCTCCAGGTCGGCCCACAGCAGCAACCAACCGGCAAGTTCGTGACGAATCGGCGGCGGAAAGCTCATGTCTCGATGGTGCCACACCCTGCGTGCTCGTGCACCCCCGCCGTCCCTCGCCGGTGCCGCGTTGCGGGCCTATATTGAAATAGGACGCCGGGCGGGAGGTGACCTGTGCATCGTCCGACTCGAACGTGCGCGTGGGGCGCAACGTTGGCCCTGTGGCTCGCGGCAGCCGCGGCGCAAGGGGCGGAGGTGCGGCGGCGGGTGACCGCAACGCCGCCCCCGAACCCGGCGGCCCTCGTGGCGGTGGGCGGCTGCGAGGAGTTGCGCAGCGCGCTGGTGAACGCCCTCGTCGAGGAACTCATCCGCATCTGGCTCAACCCGTGGCGCATCCTGGACGGGGGAGCGACGGGAGAGGGTGGCGGCGAGCCCGCCGACTACAGCACCACCAACAACCAGGAGGCCGGCGTCGACGAGCTGGACATCGTCAAGACCGACGGTTCCACCATCGTCGTGGCCATGGACCGCGCGCTCCGGGTGGTCCGCTCGTGGCCGGCGGACAGCACGGCCCTGGTGGCGGAGGTGCCCCTTGCTGGGTGGGCCCACGGCCTCTTCCTCCGCCAGCGCCTGGCGGCTGTGCTCAGCGCCGGCGACGGCTGGGAGAGCGACAACCGGTTCTGGAGGCCCACCACGAGAGTCGAGCTCTTCGATCTGTCGCGACCCGAGGCGCCGCGCTCGCTGCGCACCATTGAGGTGGAGGGCATGCTGGTGGGCGCCCGGCGCATCGACGCCCACCTGTACGCCGTGCTCTACCAAACCCTGCCGATCCCCCAGGCGGCGTGGGAGCTGCTGTGGGGCGGGGAGATCGGCCTCCCCGAGGTGCCGGGGGGCGCCACGGCGGAGGAGAAGGCCGCCCTGGCCGCGCAGGCCCGGCCGATCCTTCGCCCCTACGTGGAGAAGATCGTCGCGGCGTGGGCGCTGGAGGAGATCCTGCCGCGGCTGCGGGACACTGGCGGAACAGGTGCCGGCGTGGCGTTCCCCTGCTCGGCGGTGTACCGCCCCCTGGCAGTGGGGTCGTACGGCATGCTGGCCGTGGTCCACCTCGACCTGGACGCGGCGGCCGGCGGCGGGGAGGTGGACGGGGTGGGGCTCTTGGCCGACGGCTGGACGGTCTACGGCTCCTCGCGCGACCTCTACGTGGCCAACGGGCAGCGCTGGTGGTGGTGGTTCGACGAGCGGGACGCCGAGGCCACGATCCACAAGTTCGCCCTGGGGGGCGAGGTGCCGGTGCGCTACGTCGCCAGCGGCGAGGTCCCCGGCTTCCTGCTCAACCAGTTCGCCATGAGCGAGGACAATGGGGTCCTGCGGGTGGCCAGCACCGAGTTCAACGTCTGGTCCGCCGATCCCGCCGAGCGGCGCGGCAGCGTGGTGTCGGTGCTCCGCGACGACGGGCAGGGGAGCCTGCGGGTGGTGGGCCAGGTACGCGGCATCGCCCCAGGGGAGCGGATCTTTGCCGCGCGCTTTCTGGGGGACAAGGGGTTCCTCGTCACCTTCGAGCAGGTGGACCCGCTGTTCACCCTGGACCTCTCCGACCCGACCCGCCCGCGCCTGGTGGGAGAGCTGGAGATGCCGGGGTTTTCCGCCTACCTCCACCCCCTGGGGGAGCATCACCTGCTGGCGGTGGGGCGAGCCGAGGACGACCAGGGCCGGCTCACCGAGATGGCCGTGAACCTCTTCGACGTGTCGGACCTGGCCCACCCCACCCTGGCCTTCCAGTACCTCGTGCCCCGCGGCGACGGGGAGTGGAGCTGGTCGGAGTCGCTGTGGGATCACCACGCCTTCACGTTTCACGGCGGGGTGCTGTCGGTGCCGCTGGGGGTCTACTCCCGCGAGCGCTACACCTCCGCCCTGGCGGTGCTGGAGGTGGACGCGAGCCGCGGTATCCGCGAACTCGGCCGGGTGAGCCACGACGACCTCGCCGCCCCCGGCGTCTGGCCGTGGATGCGCCGCAGCGTCTATGTGGAGGACTACCTCTTCTCGCTCTCCACCGCGGGGCTCAAGGCCTCGCTCCTGCGCGCCCCCGAGCGAGTGGTGGCGGCGGTGCCGTTCTCGGCAAGGGGGCAGGGTCTGCCCTGACCCCCTTGCCTCAGCTCAGCTCGAAACGCCCGGCCTCCAGGACCCGCTTCAGGTGGGCCATGAACTGATCGGCGGTGGCGCCGTCCACCAGTCGGTGATCGAAGGAGAGGGCCAGGTAGACCATGTCGCGGATGGCGATGGACTCGCGGCCCTCCTCGTCGGTCACCACCACGGGGCGCCGCTGAATCCCCCCGGTGGAGAGGATCGCCACGTTGGGCTGGTTGATGATGGGCAGCCCGTAAAGGCCCCCGTACGGCCCCGGGTTGGTGATGGAGAAGGTCGACCCCTGGACGTCGCTGGGGAGGAGCTGCTTGGCCCGCGCCCGGTTGGCCAGGTCGGTGACGGCGCGCTGGAGACCCAGGAAGGACAGCTCTTCCGCCCGCTTCACCACCGGCACGATGAGGCCGTGGGGCAGGGCCACGGCGACCCCGAGGTTGATGTGCCGGTGGTAGACCACCTCGTTCCCGTCCAGCGAGGCGTTGAGGACCGGGAACGCCTTCAGCGCCTCCACCGCCGCCGCCATGAAGAACGGCGTGTAGGTGAGCTTGATGCCGTGTTGCGCCTCGAAGGTGGCCTTGGCTCGCTCGCGCAGAGCCACGATGCGCGACACGTCGGCCTCGAACACGGTGTGGACGTGGGGGGAGGTGCGGCGGGACGCCACCATGTGTTCGGCGATGCGCTGGCGCATGACGGAGAGAGGCTCGCGCCGCTCCTCGCCGGCGAACGGCCCGGAGGGGCCGAGGGTGGCTTGGGTGAGGGGTGGGGCGGGTCTTGGCGGCGGCGCGGGGGCGGGAACGCTGGGTGGCGGTGCCGGGCGCTCGCCCTTGCGCCGTTCGATGAAGGCCAGGATGTCCTCCTTGGTGACCCGGCCTTGCAACCCGGTCCCGGGCACCTCGGCGAGATCCACCCCGTGTTCCGCAGCAATGCGGCGCACCAGCGGCGAGGAGCGGCGACGCAGGGCCTCGCCGGCGTCCTCGGCGACAGCGGCGGGCGGCGGTGGCGCGGCAGCGGCCGGGGGTGGCAGCGCCGGCGCGGGGGGCGCTTCGACGGCGGGCGGCGGGGCCGCCGGCGGGGTGGCAGCCGGGGCGGTTGCCGCGGCCGGTGGAGCCGACACTGCTGCCTCGCCCGCCTCGGCAATGACGCCGATCACCGTCTCCACCGCCACGGTGGCGCCGGGACCGTGGAGGATCTTGACCAGCGTGCCCGCTGCCGGGGAGGGCACCTCCGCGTCAACCTTGTCGGTGGAGATTTCCAGAAGCGGCTCGTCCTTGACGACGCTCTCCCCCTCGTTCTTGAACCAGCGGACGATAGTCCCCTCGGTAATGGATTCCCCCATCTGCGGCATGACGACGTTGGTGGCCATGGTTACGATCTCCTCCGGTTGCCGACGCCGATCACGGCGAGGGCCTAGATGTGGATGGTGGCGCCGTGCACCCCCTCCGCCGCCTCGTGGATCGCCTCGTGGAGGGTGGGGTGGGCGTGAATGGTGCGGACCAGTTCCTCGGCGGTGAGCTCGCCCCGGAGGGCTGCTGCCCCCTCGGCAATGAGCTCAGTGGCGTGCGGGCCCACGATGTGCATCCCGAGGACCTCGTCGTACCGGGCGTCGGCAACGATCTTCACGAACCCTGACGTCTCGCCGAGGATTGCCGCCTTGGCCGAGGCGGAGAAGGGGAAGGTGCCGATCCTGACGTCGTATCCCCGTTCCCTCGCCTGGGGTTCGGTGAGGCCGATGGAGGCCACCTCGGGCCAGCAGTAGGTGCAGGAGGGCACCTGGTCGTAGCGGATCGGCGGCGGGTTCGTCCCGGCCATGTGCTCCACCGCCAGTACCCCTTCCGCCGAGGCCACGTGAGCCAGCCACGGGGTGGCGATGAGATCGCCGATGGCGTAGACGCCAGGCTCCCCGGTACGGCACATCTCGTCCACCACGACGCGCCCCTTCTCGACCTTGGCCCGGGTGTTCTCGATCCCCACCCCCTCCAGCACCGCCGCGCGGCCGACGGCGAGGAGCAGCGTGTCGGCGGTGAGGGTGAGGGTCTCCCCCTTGGCGTTGCTGGCCCGGCAGGTCACCGACTCCGCGCCTGCCGTGCACTCCTCGACCCTGGTTCCGGTGTGCACCGTGATCCCCTGCTTGCGGAAAGCCTTCTCCACCTCCGCCGAAACGTCCGGATCCTCCAGCGGCAGGGCCCGCTCGAGGAGCTCCACCACCGTCACCTTGGCGCCGAAGCGGGCAAAGATCGAGGCGAACTCCATCCCCACCGCGCCGGCGCCGAGAACGAGGAGCGTCTCGGGGACGTGGGTGAGCTCCAGGGCGTGGTCGGAGTTGATGATGCGGCGGCCGTCCGCCTTGATGTGGGGCAGGTCGCCGCAACGGGAGCCGGTGGCGAGCACGATGTGCTTGGCGCTGTGCCGCTCCACCGTGCCGTCCGCCTTCGCCACCTCCACCGCGCCGCCCCCCAGCAGCTTGCCGGTCCCCTGCACCCACTGCACCTTGTTCTTCCTGAACAGGAACTCGATGCCCTTGGCGTTCTTGGTCACGACCTTGCGCTTGTGGTCGTGAGCGGCCTTCAGATCGAGGGCCACCTCGCCGCAGACCACGCCGTACCTGGCGCCGTCCCGGGCCTGGCGGAGCAGGTCGGCGGTGTGCAGCAGGGCCTTGGTGGGGATGCAGCCGCGGTGGAGGCAGGTGCCGCCCAGCACGGGCTCCTTCTCGATCACGAGCGTCTCGAGGCCGAGCTGCCCGGCGCGAATGGCGGCCACGTAGCCGCCGGGACCGGCACCGATGATGACGAGGTCGTGGTGGGTGTTGTCCATCCGGGTTCCTCCCCGTGCCGCTGCCGGCGGCGACGGAACCATTGTAGGGGACGCCAGGCGCAGGGCCGGCAGCGGCGGACCGCGCCGCGGGCCCGCGCCGGGGCGGGCCCGCGGGTGTCTCGCAGCTACTTGGTGGCGGCCGCCGGCTGGGGGTTTTGCTTGACCAGCTCGACGTCCAGGGTGATGGCGACCTCGTCCCCGACGACCAGGCCGCCGTTGTCCATCACCTTGCTCCAGCTCACGCCGAAGTCCTTGCGGTTGATGGTGGCAGTGGCGTGGGCGCCTACCCTGGTACTGCCCCACGGGTCGGCAATGGGGGGGGTGAGGTCGTCCACCGACAGCACCACCTCCCGGGTGACGCCGCGCAGCGTCAGGTTGCCGACGATGCGCAAGCCGTTGCCGGCGCGCTCCACCTTGGTGGATCGGAACGTGACAGTGGGGTGGTTGGCCACGTCGAGAAAATCGGCACTGCGGAGATGCTCGTCGCGCTTGGCATCGCGGGTGTCGATGGACGCGGCGTCGATGCTCACGTCGATGACGGCCGTGGTGGGGTCCTCGCCTTCCGCCGTCACGCTGCCGGTGAAGGTGTTGAACGTCCCGCGTACGGTGGACACCATCATGTGCTTGACGCCGAACGACACGGCCGAGTGAGCGACGTCGATGGTCCACGTGGTCGCGGCGGCCTGGCCCAGGGACGGTGCCGCAGCGGCCGCAGCAATGGCAATCATTTTCGCAAGTCTCATCTGGTTCCCTCCTACGCCACGGGAAACTCGTTGGCGGGGCGGGGGTATTCCGCCGGCGTGGTCGGTGGCCCCGTCTCCGACGCGGTCTTACCCGCCGCGCAGCTGCGGGGCCGTCGCTGGTGATGCCACGAGGGCGTGAGCAAGAGGCGAGTGAGCGGACAACCCACACCGGGTGAGTGTGGGCAATGGGGCCGGCCGCCCTGGAGACTCCCCCACGCCCTTCGGTGCGCGCATGCGTCATCGAATGCTCCATGGCGAGGTTGGACCACGGAGGGCGAGACAGGGAGATCCCGCCGTCGGCTTCGGACGGCCGCGGGGGACATCGGGCCGTCACCCGGGATCCGGGTAGTCTGGGAGTCGAGGCGCGGGCGAGAGTGTCGACCCGGCTTTGAAGTGGGCTGCGACAGCCGCCCCGGCACGCGCAGGGGGGAGGGGATAATGCCCGCGTGAGTGCTTCGCTCTCTCGCCTCGGGTTGGCACCGCTTGCCAGTCTCGGGTTTGCGGCCGGGATCGCGCAGGCGGTGCTGCTGCGGGAGGCGATGGCGGCGGCCGGCGGCTCGGAACTGTCGTGGGGGGTGGTGCTCGGTCTGTGGCTCGCCGGTATGGCGTTCGGGGCGCGCCTCGGGGTGCGGCGGGGCAGCGCGGCCGTGGCGGGGTGGTGCCCGGTGGTGGTGGCGGCGCTGGCTGCGGGGGGCGTGGTCCTGTTGCGAGCAGCGCCGGCGCTGGTGGGCGCCACCCCCGGCGAGGGGGTGGGTGCCTGGCGAGCCGTGGGCGTCTGGGTGGCGGCGGTGGTGCCGGCCGCCACGGCGGGGGGGTGGGGGTTTTCCGTGCTGGCCGGTTGTCTGGGCGGCGCTGACGCCGCCGGGGCGGCCTACGCCGTGGAGGGGTTGGGGGCCATGGCCGGTGGGTTGCTCTTCACCTTGGCCCTGGCGCCCCTCGGGTCGCTGGCGGTCCTCGCCCTGGCGGCCGGCGGGGTTGCCGGTGTGCTGTTGGCGGGACGGGGGATGCCGGGTGCGGCCCTGGTGGCGACAATCGCAGGCGTGGCCGCCGCGTTGGTGCCGGGCGGATGGCTCGCTCGCGCTGCTTGGGCGTGGTCCGGCAGACCCGGCGAGCTGGGCGCCTGGCGCGAGACTCACGAGCAGCGCTTGGAGGTGAGCACCGGGCCGCCCTTTTCCCTCTACGCCGACGGGCGCCTCGTGAGCACCATCCCCGATCCGTACCGGGTGGATCCCGTGGGGCACCTCGCAATGCTGTTGCACCCCGCGCCGCGCCGGGTGCTGGCGGTGGGGGCCCTCTCGGAGGGGGTGTTGCCGGCCATGCTCCAGCACCCGGTGGAGCGCATGGACGTGGTGGAGGAGGATCGGGAGCTGCCGCTGGTCCTCGCTGCTTGGCTGGGCGACGAGGTGCGCCGGCCGATGGCCGACCCCCGCGTCCGGGTGCGCAAGGCCGATCCCGTGACGGTGCTGCGGGACGGCCAGCGGTGGGATCTCATCCTGTTGCGGGACGGCGATCCGCTCACCCTGCGCCGCAACCGCACCCGGACCAGGGAGTTCTTTGCCGCGTGCCGGCGTTGCCTTTCGCCCGGCGGGGTGCTGGTGGTGCGGGTAGGGGTGGGGGACACGTACCTGGGCGGTGCGGGGGGGGAGCTGCTGGCCACCCTGGCGCACACGCTGCGGCAAGTGTTCCCGGAGGTCGTGGCGCTCCCCGGCGAGGAGGTGACGCTGGTGGCCGGGCGGGACGTTGCGGTGGACCGCGACGTCTTGGCCGAACGCCTGGCGGCCCGCGGCATCCCGGAGGAGACATTTCCCCCAGCCATGCTGCCGCTCCTCCTGGATCCCGACCGCGCGGCGGGGCTCAACCGGTTCGTGAGGGCCGCCGCGGCCGCCCCCAACACCACCGATCACCCCCGGGCCGTGCCGCTGGCGGCGGGGCGAGCCGAGGGGCGCGGCAGCCCGCGTCTGGCGCAGGGGGTGGCGAAGGTGGTGCGCCAGCCCCCCACCGCCCTGTGGTGGGCGGTGGCGGCCCTGGCGGTGACGTTGCTGGGGCGGGGCGTCGGTGCCGCCAACCTCGGCCGGGAGGCCGCCGCCGTGGTGGGCGCCGCCTCCATGGGGTGGTTTGTGGTGCTGCTTTCCGCCTGGCAGGGGCGGGAGGGCTCCACCTACTCCGCCATCGGGGCCCTCTCCGCTGCCTTCATGGGCGGGCTGGTGGCCGGATCCTGGTTTGTTCGCCGGCGAGCGGCGGGGATGGCCGGGCGGTTGTGGTGGCTCGCGGCGGCGGCAGCGGTGTTTTCGCTCCTGGTGGGTGGCCTCGCCAAGGTACAACCGCCGTCGGCGGGGATCGTGGCCGGCCTGGTGGCGGCCGGCGCCGTCACCGGCGTGACCTTCCCGGCAGTGGCCTTCCGCATCGGCGGCGGGCGGGCGCGGGAGGGGGCCGGGCGGGGTTTTGCCGCCGACGAGCTGGGGGCAGCGTGTTCGGCGCTGGTGGTGGGGGTGGTGGTGATCCCCTGGGTGGGAATGACCGGGACCGCTGCAGCGCTGGCTGGGGTGACCGGCGCGTTGGCTGCCGCGCTGCTGCTTGCTGACTGGCGCCGGGGACGGTGAGGAGGGACGATGGAGACAAGCAGCAAGCTGGCCCGTTACCGACGCATCGGCGAGCAGCTCGGAGAACTCTTCGTGAAGACTCTAGATCCCGTGGCGCGGATGGCCACCACGGCGGCGCTCCTCCACGCCAAGATGCCGGGTTTCTTGTGGACAGGCTTTTACCTGCTGCGCGACGGCGAACTCACGGTGGGCCCCTACCAGGGCCCGCTGGCGTGTCTCGTGCTGCCGCCGCACACCGGGGTGTGCTGGGCGGGGATCGATCGGGGCGAGACCGTCATCGTCCCCGACGTCCACGCCTTCCCCGGCCACATCGCCTGCGACTCGCGCTCTCGCTCGGAAATCGTCGTGCCGCTGCGGGACGCAGCCGGGGCGGTCATCGGGGTGCTGGACATCGACTCGCAGCGGCCGGCTCACTTCGACGATGAGGATCGTGCCGGCCTCGAACCCATCGTCGCCCGTATCGCCGCCGGCTAGGTCAGCTCCAGAGGCCCGGGATGGCGCGACCGCAGGCGCTGCAGGCGCCCCTGGTCAGCTTCTTCTCCAGCACCTGGAAGCCGAAGCGGCGGATCACGACGGTGCCGCAGCCCGGGCAAACCGTGCTCTCCCCGGGGTGGCCGGGGAGGTTGCCCACGTAGACGAACTGGAGGCCCTCGCCCTTGCCCACCGTCCAGGCGCGCTCGAGGCTGGCCACCGGCGTCACCGGCAGGTTGGTGAGCCGGTAGGTGGGGTGGAAGCGGGTGAAGTGGATGGGGACCTCAGGGCCCAGCGTGGCGCGCACCCAGCGGCAGAGGTTGCGGACCTCCGCCTCGGTATCGTTGAGGGTGGGGATGAGGAGCACCACGATCTCCAGCCAGACGCCGGCGGCGCGGATCGTCTCCAGCGCCTTCAGCACCGGCTTGAGTTCGCCGCGCACCACGTCCCGGTAGAACTCCTCCCGGAAGCTCTTGAGGTCCACTTTCACCGCGGCCAGGTGCGGCAGGACCTCCTTGAGGGGCGCCTCCTGGATGTACCCGTTGGAGACCACCGTGGTGCGCACGCCGAGCCGGCGGCCGGCGAGGGCGGTATCGCGCACGTACTCCCAGAACACCACGGGCTCGGAGTAGGTGGCGGAGAGGAGGGGAGCCCCGGCCTGCCGGGCCAGCGACGCCAGGGCGTCGGGCGGCAGGTACTGGGCCGGCACCTGCTCCGGCCGGAACTGGGAAATCTCCCAGTTCTGGCAGAACTTGCACTCCACGTTGCAGCCCGCGGTGGCGAAGGACAGCGCCTTGGCGCCGGGGAGCACGTGGAAGAACGGCTTCTTCTCGATGGGGTCCAGGTGCACGGAACAGGCGGCCCCGTGGACGAGGGTCAGGTAGGTGCCGCCGCGGTTCTCGCGCACGCCGCAGGCACCGCGCTCCTGGTCCGCCACCTGGCAGCCGCGCGGGCACAGCTGGCACTCCACCCGCTTCTCCCCCAGCGACCGCCACCACGACGCCTCGCGGGCCGGCAACTCGTCGCTGCCGAGACGCGCGCCCACCGGCGGGGGGCCCGCCGCGGCGCGCCGCGGCAGCGCCAGGGCCAGCGCGGCGGCAGTCCCCACGGTGAGGGCCCGGCGGCGGTCGATGGCTGTCACCCGCTCACCTCCACCACTGCCGCCGGGTCGCCCACCCCTAGGCCGTAGCCGGCGGCGGTGGCGATGAAGCGGGGTGGCCGTTTGGCCTCGGCCAGGGTGGGGAGCCCCCGCCGGCGGCGTTCGGCGTCGATCACCCGCCAGGCCCAAGCGTCGGCGGCAACGGGGTCGGTGGCCGCCGCCACCCGCCCCAGCGGGAACGTGGCGTCCGAACGGAACGCCGGCCCGCCGTGGCACTGCGCCACCACGCCATCCAGGACGGTCAGGCGCAGCTTGCCGCGCACGAAGGGGTGGTTGCATACGTCAGCCACGTAGGGGTCGCAGTTGCCGTCGTGGTACTTGTTGGGGTTGTGGATGACCCCGTACCAGTTTTTGAGGCTGGACGACACCCCCGCCAAGTCGTGGTCCTTCACCACCCCAAAGCCGATGAGCGCGGTACAGGTGGTGGAGACGAGGCGAGCGAAGCAGGAGCCGATGGCGCCGGAGGTGGAGGGGGAGGGGTCGTAGTCGTTGTCGATGCCGAAGCAGCGGTAGCCGGGGCCATCGCGGCGAACGGGGAAGCCGGCACGCTGCAGCTCCCGACTCGACCGCTCGAAGACGATGATCCGCTCGGCGGGCACGCCAGCCTCGGCCAGGAGGTCCACCAGCGCCTCGACCAGTTCGCGCCGCGGCGACAGGTTGCGACCCCCGAGGCAATTGACCTTGATGCCGACGGTGTCCGTGGGGGCGAAGAGGGCGCCGAGGGCTGCCCGCGTCGAGGGGGCGCCGGTGGCCGCTCGGATAGCCGCGGCCAGAGCTCGGCGCGCCTGCGCCGGGTCCACGGCACCGCCGGGAGACGGTGCCAGGGCAGCAGTTCCCACCCGGCCGCGGCCGGCGCTGGAGACCGCCGCCCCCCGCCCCACCGCCGGCAGCGCCAGCGCCGACAACCCCACCAGCCGGGCCAGCTCGCGACGGGTGAAATCTCGGGACACGGTTCCCCCCTCGCCCACGCTACATCAATAGGCCCGTGGCGGGCAAACGGCAACGCCGGTTACGGCAGGTCCTCCTCGGCTACCCCGAAGAAGTGACCCACCTCGTGGATGACGGTGTCGCGGATCTCCCGCACCAGTTCGGCCCGGTCGCGGCACGCCTCCAAGAGCGGCAGCCGGTAGATGACGATGCGGTCCGGCAGGACGTTGCCGTAGGAGGCGCCGCGCTCGATGAGGTTGACCCCCTGGTAGAGGCCGAAGAGGGTGTCGTTTTCAGGGTCGAGCCCCGCCTCCAGAAGGTCCTCCTCGGTGGGCTCGTCCTCCACAACCACCACCACGTTGTCCAGCAGCTTTGCGAAGCGCTCCGGCAGACGGTCGAGGGCCTCCCCCACCAGCCGCTCGAACTCGGCGCGGTTCATGCGCAGCATCCCAGGTATGATAGCCGCTGCGGTCGCGGCTGGAGGCGCCATGGAACGCATCGTTTCGGCTCTCGGTCTCGTGGTCTTTCTCGCTCTCGCCTATCTCTTTTCCACCAACCGGCGCGCCGTGCGCTGGCGGACCGTGCTGTGGGGGCTGGGGCTTGCGGTCCTCGTCGCCCTCTTCATCCTCAAGACGCCCGTGGGTTTCAGCGTGTTCTCCTTCGTCGGCCGGCTGGTGGGGAAGTTCCTGGACTTCACCGACGCCGGCTCACGCATGGTGTTCGGCGAGGCGTTCGGGGAGCACCTCTTTGCCTTCAAGGTGCTGCCCACCATCATCTTCGTTTCGTCGGTGATGACCCTGCTGTACTACTTTGGCGTGCTCCAGCGGGTGGTGCAGGGGATCGCCTGGGTGATGATGAAGTCCATGCGCACCTCGGGCGCCGAGTCACTGTGCGGCGCCGCCAACATCTTCGTCGGCCAGACCGAGGCGCCACTCTTCATCAAGCCGTACGTGCCGCGCCTCACCCAGTCCGAGCTGCACGCCGTGATGGTGGGGGGGTTCGGGACCATCGCCGCCGGCGTGATGGCGGTGTACATCGCCTTCGGCGTGCCGGCGCTGCACCTCATCGCCGCCTCGGTGATGGCGGCCCCCATGGCCCTGGTGATCGCCAAGCTGATGTTCCCCGAGGAGGGGGAGCCGGAGACGTCGGGCACCGCCCGGGCCGAGATCGAGCGCCCATGGGTCAACCCGGTGGACGCGGCCGGGGCCGGCGCGGTGGACGGCATGAAGCTGGCGCTCAACGTGGCCGCCATGCTCATCGCGTTCCTGGCCCTGCTCGCCCTCGTCAACGGCGTGCTGGGGTGGGTGGGGGGGCTCTTCGGGATGCCGCAGCTCTCGCTGGAGTGGATCTTTGCCCGCATCTTCTCGCCGGTGGCGTGGCTCGTGGGCGTGCCCTGGGCGGACTGCGGCGCCGTCGGGGTCCTGCTCGGCAAGAAGATCGCTCTCAACGAGTTCATCGCCTACGCGGACATGAAGGTGCTGCTGGACAACGCGGCCAGCATCGCCGCCGGCGCGCCGGCCGGGTCGCTGCCGACGCTGTCGCCGCGCGCGGTGGTGCTCGGCACCTACGCGCTCTGCGGCTTCGCCAACATCAGCTCGGTGGCCATCCAGATCGGCGGGATCGGCGGCATTGCCCCCACCCGCCAGAGCGATCTGGCAAGACTGGGCGTCCGGGCACTCGTTGCCGGCACCCTCGTCAACCTCGCCAACGCCTGCGTTGCCGGCATACTGCTCTAGGAAGGGGGACGCGACGATGCGCCGTGCCATACCGCTTGCCGTGTTGCTGCTCGGGGGCTGCGCCATCCAGGACACCACCACGCCGGTGCCGCAGCCGGACACCTTGATCCTCGGCCGGCTGGCCGCGGTGCGGACCCTGCCGGAGGAGCCGGGCGTCTTCGAGGTGGAGATCAAGGCCGGCCTGCCCGAGACAATGGTGGCGGTGATGCGCCGGGAAGGCCGGCCGATCCCGGCGCTGGAGAAGGACCTCGCGGTGAAGGTGCGGGTGACGCCGGACACCGTGTGCATCGTGGACGGCGAGCCGACCGACCTGGCCGTCTTCCGGATGGGGCAGGAGCTGGCGGTGATCCCCAAGCCAGGCAGCTGCGCCATGGTGGGCAGCAAGCTCCTCCTTGCCGAGGCCGGGGAGTTCTACCACTTCCCGGCCTACGAGGCGCACCACCTGCCCCGTGCCCTCTCCCAGTTGCCGGCCAGTGTCACGCAGCGCGCCGACCCAACCCGGATCAACTCCGCCGGCCAGGAGCAGACGCCGCTCCCCCTTGCCGGCGGCACCGTCGTCTATTTTGCCGCTGGCCTGGTGCCGCCGGTTCAGGACGGGGGCCAACCCTTCGGCGCGGTGCGGCCCGGCATGCGGGACGCGGCCGGGAAGCTGATGCCGTGGGCGGTGGGGGGCGTGCGCCCATACCGCGTTGCGTGGAACGGCAAGGGGTGGCAGGCCCCCGAACCGGTGGCCTTCGCGGGTCTTGCCGAGGACGCCTCCGCCCGCATCACCTGGATCGATGAGAAGGAGACCGACTGCCTGGTGGAGGTGATGACCCCCGGCGCTCCCCCGTTCCTCGCCCAGTCCCGACGCCCAAGCGCAGCCGCGGTGTGGGGGCCACTGGAACGGTGTGCCGACGCCAGCGGCGCCCGTACCGGCGGCGGCCAGCGCTTCGGCACGGAGCTGAAATCGCTGGTGTGGACCGTCTTCAGCGATGGCGGCAGCGATCTCTGGCTGGCCACCGGCGGCACCGCGGGTCAGCCGCTGGAGCCGCGCATCAACACGCTGGGCTCCGAGTGGGCGCCCCGCGTGGGGCCCGGCAACGTCCTGTACTTTTGCCGCGAACAGCGCCAGCTCCTCTTCGCCTCCGGGATCGTCCAGGAGGTGCGCCTCGCCGGGGCGCAGCGCCGCCCGCTCCTCGAGGCGACGCCCACCGCCGACGGTGCGTTGCTCTTCTTCCGGGTGCCGCGCTACGCCCCCGGGCAGGTGGAGTGGGACCTGGCCGTGGCGGCGAGGGACGGCAAGGGGTGGGGGAAGGTAATCCCACTGGACGAGTGGCGGCCCACGGGGTGAGGCCGCACCCCTGGCGCCTTTTCGGGACGGCCAACCACGAGCTGCCGTGCCCCCGCCGGCGCCGCACACCGGGTGTCCGGCCAGGGTGGTGGTCGGCGCCCGTTCACTCCTTCTTGACCTCCCACAGGTCGCGGACAGCGGGGTGGTCCCACGGGATCCGGTACTCGTCGGGGTCCGCCGCGTCGAAACAGCGGGTGACCAGGTAGAACAGGCCGCAGGGCACGGTGAGGGGGCGGTAGCCGTGGGCCACACCGGCGGGGATCCGCACCCAAGCGTCCCGCCCATCCCCCAGCACCACGGCCTGGGTGGCGCCCGCGGTGGGGGAGTCCTTGCGCAGGTCGAAGAGCACCACCTTCATCTTGAACGGCGGCGGGCAGAACCACAGGTCGTCTTGCCGCAGGTGCACGTGCAGCCCCTTCACGTGGTCCGAGGCGGTGACGAGGGAGTAGTTCAGCTGAGCCGGCACGATACCCGCGGAAAAGTCGGCCAGCTCCTGGGAGCCGGGGTGGGTGGCGCAGCGCCGGTACAGTTCCAGGAAGATGCCGCGGTCGTCCACGTGGCGGGTGAGCCGGAACACCTGGACGCCGTGAATGGGCGGCGGCGCCCCGTAGCCCTTCTTGGTGCCGGCATCCAAGAGGTCCTCGCGCCGCAACTCGACCATTGCTCCCTCCGCCCTCAGGCTAGCACAGGGTCGGACCCCCGCGGCAGCGCCGGGGCGGCGGCGGGAGTCGGCCGGGGTCGCGGCTGTCGGTGGTGGCGGGGGTGGGAGCAGGGTAGACTTGGCCCCCGCGCACGGCCCGCGGGCCTGGAGGTGGGGACGGGATGGAGGGGCAGACGGTGTCGGTGGTGGTGCCGGCGTTCAACGAGGAGCGCACGGTGGTTCCGCTCCTCGACCGGGTGGCCCACGCGCCGTTCCCTGCCGGGGTCGTCGCCGTGGAGATCGTCGTCGTGGACGACTACTCGCAGGACGGCACCGCGGCGGCCATCGAGGGGTACGCATACCCGGCCACGGCAAGCCGCCCGGGGACGTTGGTCAAGCTGCGCCACTCGCGCAACCTGGGCAAAGGCGCCGCACTGCGCACCGGCTTGGCCGCGGCCACGGGCGACATCGTCATCGTCCAGGACGCCGACCTCGAGTACGACCCGGCGGACTACCCGGTGCTGCTGGCGCCGATCCTGGCAGGGCATGCGGACGTGGTCTACGGCAGCCGCTTCCTTTCCGGGCCGCACCGGGTCCTGTTCTTCTGGCACTCGGTGGGGAATCGGTTCCTGACGCTCCTATCCAACATGTTGACCGACCTCAACCTCTCCGACATGGAGACGTGCTACAAGGTGTTCACGCGGCAGGTCAAGGAGCGCCTGCGCATCACCTCGCAGCGGTTCGGCTTCGAGCCCGAGTTCACGGCACGGGTCGCGCGCCTTGGGGTGCGCATCTACGAGGTGCCCATCTCCTATCACGGCCGCACCTACGCGGAGGGGAAGAAGATCGGCTGGAAGGACGGGCTGGAGGCGATCTGGTGCATCCTCAAGTTCAACCTGTGGGATCGCTGAGGCGTGGGGGGCGCCGCCCCGCGGCCACCGGGGAGGGGGCGTGACACCGGCAGGGCGCGGCCGGCCCTCGGCCATGGTGGCGGCGTACCTGGCGGCCATCGTCGCGGCCAACCTGCTGGTGGCACGCCTGGGGGCGCGGGCCGTCTTCGTGGTGGCCTTTGCCCTCATCGGCCTCGACCTGAGCCTGCGCGACCGCCTTCACGAGGCGTGGCGGGGGGAGCGGTTACTGGCCAAGATGGCCCTGCTCATCGCCTCGGGCAGCGTGCTCTCGTGGCTCCTCAACCGGGGCGCCGGTCCAGTGGCGCTGGCGAGCTTCCTCGCCTTTGCCGCGGCGGCCAGCGCCGATGCCGTGACCTTTCACCTCCTTCAGGACCGCAGCTACCTGGTGAAGGTGAACGGCTCCAACGTCTTCGGCGCGCTCGCCGACAGCGTGGTCTTCCCCACCGTCGCGTTCGGCAGCTTCGCCCTGGCCGTGACCCTCGGGCAGTTCGCCGCCAAGGTGGCTGGCGGCTTCCTCTGGTCGCTGCTGTTGGGTGCGCCGCGCCGCCCGGGCGGAGCTACGGCCCCGGGACCGGCGGCTACCGGCGTGGCCGGCCCGAGTTAGCCGGGGTACTTGCCGCTGATGTAGTCGGTGAGCATGCGGATGGTGAACTCCTTGCCCTGGCTCTCGTGACGCACGAGATCGCCGATGGACACGAGCCCAACCACCTCCCCGCTCTCCACCACCGGGAGGTGCCGACAACGGCGCTCGGTCATGACCGCCATCGCCTCGGCCACGGTGGCGTCGGGGCCGATGCACGCAACCTCCTTGGTCATGACATCCTGAACCAGCGTGGTGTTGGGGTCGTGCCCCGCCAGGATGACGCGGACCATGAGGTCGCGCTCGCTCAGGATCCCGCAGGGCGTGCGCCCCTCGCAGACCAGCACCGCCCCGACCCGCGCCCCGCACATGACCTCCACGGCCTGGCGAACGGTGGCGGTGGGCGGTACCGAGATGACCTCTCGACTCCCCTTTTCGGCAAGGACGGTGGCAATGGTCGCCATGCTCCCCCCCGACGCGAACCAGCGTTGGGTAAGCTTAGCACGCGCCATCCAGGGAGGCGAAGAACTGCCGGACCGCAGCCACCGGGTCGGCTGGGCAGAGGGCCGCAACCCCGCCGGCACGCCAGTCGGCGGGGAGCAGGGAATAGTAGGGCTCCTTGCGGAACCGCTGGCAGACGAGCACGATGGCCCCCCGGTCCTGCTCGGAGCGGATGAGCCGCCCTGCCGCCTGGACGACCCGGGTGAGCCCCGGCACCAGGTAGGCGTACTCGAACCCGCGCTCGTAGCGTTCGGCAAAGTAGCGTTTGAGCAGCTCACGCTCCACCCCCACCTGGGGCAGGCCCGGGGACACCACCACCACCTGGGACAGCATCTCGCCGGGGTAGTCCACCCCCTCGGCAAAGACGCCCCCCAGCACGCCCAGCAGGAGCACCGGTTCGTCGCTGTCCCGCAGGCGCTGGAGGATCTCCTGGCGGAGGCGGTCGCTGTCGTCCCCCCGCTGAACCTCCACCCGGTGGCCGGGGGCGACGATGCGGGTCGCCACCTCCCGGAGAAAGGCGTAGGAAGGGAAGAGGACCAGTGCGTTGCGGCGGGGCGGGGCGAGGTCGGCCACCAGCTCGGCGATCCGCCCGTAGCTCCCGGCCCGGTGCCGGAAGGAGGTGTCCACCTCGTCCACCGCCACGATGAGGCGGTGCTCCGGCGGGAAGGGGGAGGGGAGGGAAAGGGTGTCGGTGCGGTCGGGGTCGAACCCCAAGAGGTCGCGGTAGAACTCGAAGGGTTCGAGGGTCGCCGACATGGCCACGCAGGCGGCGCAGCGGGCCAGCACCCTGCCGGTAAAGCGGGCAGCGTCCAGGCAGAAGATGCGCAGGGTCTCGTCGGGCTCCTGGCTGTCGCTGCGCTCCACCAAGGGCACGAACTCGGGGCCCCCATCCTCCACCACGTCCACCAGCCGGGCCAGGGCCAGGAGCACGCGGACGACCGGATCGTCGGCGAGCCACAAGTCCACCGACCGTTTGAAGACGAAGTAGGGGCTCACGAGGGCGTCCAGGGCGAGCCGGAAGGAGACGAGGGCATCCCCGTCCATGGCACTCTCCGCCACCCCCCGGCGCCGGCCCAGGGCCGCCGCCACCCGGGAGGCGATGTGCGACTCCAGATCGCCCAACAACTCGTCCAGTTCCCGGCAGACACGGTTGCGGAACCCTTCGATGGCCCGCCGGGCCTCCTGCACCGCCCGGCGGGAGAGACGCGGCGAGAAGTACTCTCGCGCCCGATCCACCAGGTTGTGGGCCTCGTCCACCACGAGGATGCAGTCGTCCAGCTCCCCCCGCTCGGCGCCGAACAGGGCGATGCTCGGGTCGAAAACGTAGTTGTAGTCGCACACCACCGCCGTGCAGTGGCTGAGCAGGTCGAGGGAGGTTTCGAAGGGACACACCTCGGCCGCGCGGGCGGTGGAAAAAACGGTGTCAGGGTCGGCATGGGGCCCGCTGGCCAGGAGTGCCTCGACGACGCCGCGCTGGGCGAGCTTGAGACCGTAGTCCCGGGCGAACGGGCAGAACTCCTCGTGGCAGATCACCTCGCGGTTGGCGCACATCTTGGCCTTGGCGCGGAGCTGGATCGAGCGCCAGCTGCCGTCCTGCATCCGGCGCAGCGTCTCCACCGCCAGCGTCTGCTGCAGCGTCTTGGCGGTGAGGAACAACACCCGGCCCCCGCTGGCGAGGGCCTGGCGGAGCGCCGGGTAGAGGGCGGCGGCGGTCTTGCCCACCCCTGTCGGGGCGGCGAGGAGCAGGTGTCGAGACGCGGCCAGGCTCTCGGCCACCGCCTCCATGGCCTGCGCCTGAACCGGCCGGGGTTCTGGAAAGGGGAAGGCCAGCGTCTCGGCGGCGGCCCGCCAGCGCGCCCGCAGCGCCTCGCGCTGCCGCTCCGCCGCCACCAGCGCGTGGACCCGCGAGCGCAGGTACGCCGCGACTTCCGTCGGCCGCCACGGCACTTCCTCGCTGCGCCGTTCCTCCCCCCCCAAATCCACCAGGAGCAGGCGGGCGGCGGCGCCCCCCTCCGGGTACAGGAAGTAGGCGTACAGCTTGACCTGCCAGCGGTACCGTTCCAGACGTTCCTGGCCGAAGAGCTGGTACAGCTCGGTGCGGAAGTGGATGGTCTTGATCTCTTCCACCACCGGCCGGTCCGGGTCGCGCACCACCCCGTCGGCCCTGCCCATCACCCGCAGCTGAAAGCTGTCCACCTCGACGGCCGTGTCCACGGCCACTTCCGGCACGTACCTCGGGTCCTCCTCCTGCCGCTGGCGCTGGACGATGCGGTGGAGTTCGGCCCCCACCGTCAGGCGGGCGAGTCCTTCCCCTAGGCTGCCGATGCTGCGGCGAGTCGGGTCTGCGAGGAGATCGTGCACCGAGCACACGATCTCTCGCGAGTCGAGGTTCACGCGGACCGCCATCGGCAGGATTCTACGCGCCCCGGCGGGCTAGAATCGCGGCATGGACAGCGAGACCCGCTCCGCCGTGCGCATCTTCACGGTGCTCGCCCTGGCCACCGCCGCGGTTGTGGGGTGGTGGAGGGTGCGCGAGGCGCGGCGGCCACACCTGCAACAGGTACGGGTCGTGTACCGGGGGGTGGGGGAAGCCGTCGCCTCCGACGCCTTCCGTTCCTTCCCCGCAGGGACGGCGGTGGAAGCGGCGGCGGTGGTGACCTACCGCCGCGGCAACGGCGCGTCGCGCCACCTGTGTTCGCTGTCGCCGGTGGAGATTGGCGGTCGCCCACTCCCGGTGGAGCCCCCCGCCGCCTGGCCGGCCAGCGGAGGCCAGCTGCGCGCCACCTGGTACACGGTGGAGCCCTCGCTGCTGGGCTGGCAGGAGGTGGGCCCGGAGACCGCCGACAAGCTCGCTTACCGCGATTTCCTCGCCGCCGAACTGGGGCGGGGCCTGCTCACTCGCCTGGATTTCGAGGCGCGCAACGACGATTTCCTGGCCCGCAAGGTGGCGGGCAATGCCCTTGCCGGCGGCACGTTTCGTCTCAAGGTGCGGGTCGGTGCGTACCGCCGCGCGGACGATCTCGTGGCGGTGGAGTCGGTGTCCTCCCCCGGGGCGGCGGAAGTGTTCACCGGCACGGTGCCCGCCGTGGCCGTTCGCTACCCTTTCCCGGAAGGTATCAACGCGACGCTCTCCCATCGCCTGCGGCTCGGCTGCTTCACCTTTCGCGCCGAGGCGTGGCGCGGGGAGGGGGAATGGCCCTTGCCGCTACCACCTGCTCGACTGGTGGCCGAGGGGTACGTCACCACGCCGGAGGCTTTTGCCGCGGCGGCCCTGGGGGGGGTGCCGGAACGTTCGCCGTGGGGGCCGCCGCTGGCCCTCGTGGCGGGGAGCAACGGCTGGCTGTGGAACGGCCGGGAGTTGCGGTGGGGCAAGGAGGTGGCGGCGGGGGACGCGCTGCGGCGAGGCGGGCGCTGGGCCGTGCTGCTGACTGACGACGGCGACGGGCTGCTCTCCTTTGGCGACACGGCCATCTTCGCCTGGGGGGAACCGGCCCGCATTGCCCCGGCGGCCCTGGCGCTCGGCGACGATGCCGCAACGGTGGAGCTGCTGCGGCGGGCCCCCTGACCCCGTGCTAGCATCCGGCGACCATGGGTGACGGGGCTCCCCGAGGGCTTGCGGTGCTGGCTGACGGCGTGCAGGCGGCGTTTGCCGCCGGGGCGGTCGCCGAGCTAGCCCGCGCCGGCGGTGTCTGGCTGCGCGGCGCCGGTGCGGGGCTGGGCGCGGAGCTGGCGGCCCTGGCCGTGCTGGGCGAGGCCGAGCGTGGCGCGGCGGCGTGGCAGCGGGAGGGGGAGTCGGGATGTCCGCTCTTGCTCTCCCGCGTCGGCGCGGCCCTCGCTGCCCTGGGGGATCACTCGGACGTCACGGTGCTGCCCGACCCCTGGCGGCTGTCGGGCTGGTGCGACGACGGCCCCCTCGTGGCCCGCCTCGCGTCGGTGGCCGCTGGGTTGGGGGAGCGGCTCGTGGCACGGGGGGTGCGCTGCACGGTGGCGGTGACGGACCTGGAGTGGGGCGTCCACCGCTGGGTGGAGCTGGCGGGGGTTGGCGACGGGGAGGCGGCACGACTGCTGCGGGCAGCGGCTGCGTTTCCGGGTGGCTGGGGACCGGTGGGCGGGGAGGGATCGACCCTGCTGGCCGGTGGGGTGGAGGCGGCCCAGGACCTGGCCGCGGTGCTGGCGGAGGGTCCGGGGGAGTGGGACGTGGTCTGCGGTTTCCCGGTGCCGGCCGCGAGGCGCCCCGGGCTTTCCGCGGCGCTTCTCGAGCAGGTACAGCGACGGGGCGAGATGGGCTCGGCTTCCCTCCTCGCCCGGATTCAGGCCAGCCCGCCGGTGTCGATCCGGTTGGTCGCCCCCGGCGAAAGGCTCTGGCGGGAGTTCGCCCGGCGCGACGGGGCGGATCTCGGCTGCGAGTACCCCGTGCCGGCGGAGCGCAACGCCGAGCTGGTCTCGCTCCTGGTGGCCTTCGGCGCCTTTGCGGCCCGCACGGCCGCCGCCTGAGCGGTAAAGCGACGGTACAATGGCACGCGGAGGCGCAATGGCGAGACCGATTCGTTTTCTCAACACCCTGAACCGCCGCGTGGAGGAGTTCCAGGAGTTGGAACCCGGGCACGTGCGCCTGTACACCTGCGGCCCCACCGTCTACGACTTTGCTCACATTGGCAACCTCCGGACCTTCCTCTTCGAGGACGTGCTGCGCCGCACCTTGAAGGCCTTCGGGTACCGCGTCACCCAGGTGATGAACCTCACTGACATCGACGACAAGACGATCCGCGGCGCCAACGCCAGGGGCGTGTCGCTGCGGGAGTACACGGACCCTTACGTGGAGGCGTTCTTCCAGGACCTGGACACCCTCGGCGTGGAGCGGGCCGAGCACTACCCGCGGGCCACCGACTACGTGCCGCAAATGATCGAGCTGGTCCAGCGCCTCCAGGCCAAGGGCCACACCTACCTTCTGGACGGGTCCACCTACTTCCGGCTCGCCACCTTCCCAGCCTACGGCAAGCTGTCCGGCGTACGTCTCGACGAGGTCAAGCCCGGCGCCCGGGTGGACGCCGACGAGTACGAGAAGGAGGACGTGCGGGACTTCGTGCTGTGGAAGGGGCACCGCCCGGGGGAGCCGTGCTGGGACAGCCCCTTCGGCCCCGGACGGCCGGGCTGGCACCTGGAGTGCTCGGCCATGGCCATGAGCCTCCTCGGCGAGTCCATCGACATTCACTGCGGCGGGGTGGACAACATCTTCCCCCACCACGAGAACGAAATTGCCCAGAGCGAGGCGGCCACTGGCGCGCCCTTCGCCCGCTTCTGGCTGCACGCCGAGCACCTCATCGTCGAGGGGCAGAAGATGGCCAAGTCGCTGGGCAACTTCTTCACCCTGCGCGACCTGTTGGAGCGTGGCCACGACCCGAAGGCCATCCGCTACCTGCTCATCTCGGTGCCGTACCGGCAGAAGCTCAACTTCACCTTCGACGGGCTGCGGGCCGCAGCGGCGGCACTGGAACGCATCGCCAACACCGTGCGCCGGCTCCGCCACACCCCGCCGGCCTCCGGGGCGGGCAGCCTCGATGAGACAGAGGTGGAGGCCGCCGCCGTGGAGTTCGACGAGGCGCTGGCCGATGATCTCAACACCGCCCGGGCCCTGGCCGCCCTCCACACCCTCCTCACCCGGGTGAACCAGGCCCTGGATCAGGGCGGCGTCAGCGCCGTGGTGGGGGGGCGCGTGGCGGCCTTGTTGGCCCGGGTCGACGCGGTGCTGGGCGTGATCCCCCCGGTGACGGAGGAGGCTGCCGACGCCGAGGTGGAGGCGCTCATCGCCCAGCGCGCCGCGGCCCGAGCCGCCCGCGATTTCGCCCGCGCCGACGCCATCCGCCGGGAGCTCTCCGAGCGCGGCATCGTTCTCGAGGACACCCCGCACGGCACCGTTTGGCATCGGGTCTCCTGAAGGGCGGGCGAGCGGGGCGAACCCGGTGGGCTATGATAGTCGTGCCCTCGGGAGGTGCCACATGAGGTGGGGGGTCGTGGTGACGAGCGCCGCAGCTCTGCTGCTCGCCGGCTGTGCCGTCAACCCGGTGACCGGCAAGTCCCAGCTCGACCTTCTCGGCGAGGCCCAGGAGATCGAGCTCGGCCGCACCCTGTACCCCGGGACCATCCAGGAATCCCTGGGGCCGCTGCCCGACGAGGCGGTCCAGGCCATGGTGCGGCGGGTGGGCCAGGCAGTGGCCGCCGTGGGACACCGCCCCGCGCTGCCGTACGAGTTCACCGCCGTGGACGAGCCGGAAGTCAACGCCTTCGCGCTGCCGGGCGGCAAGATCTGCATCACCCGCGGCCTCCTCTCGCGCCTGGAGTCCGAGGATGGGGTGGCCGCAGTGCTGGCCCACGAGGTGGGGCACGTCACCGCCCGGCACGCGGTGGCTTCCTACAACCGGCAGATCCTCGCCGGGGTCGTGGCGGTGGGTGCCGGCATCTACATGGAGTCGTCCGACTCGGAGCTCCGCGGTCTGGTGGGGCTGGGCGCGGTACTGGGGACGCAGCTGGCCCTGGCCTTTTACTCCCGCGAGCAGGAGCGGCAGGCGGACGCCCTGGGCCTCGACTACGCCGTCAAAGCCGGCTACTCGCCGCGCGGCATGATCGAGACGCACAAGGTGCTCCTCGCCCTCCAGCAGGGGAAGGTGTCCTTGGTCGAGCGCATGTTCGCCTCCCACCCCATGTCGGCGGAGCGTCTGGCCACCGCCCAGCGAGAGGTGGAAGGCTTGCCGCCCGAGATCCAGGCCCGGCCGCTCCGTGTCGAGCCGTACCGCGCGGTGGCGGCGCCCCTCCTGGCCGCGCGGCCGGCCTGGGATCTGGCGGCGGAGGGGCGGCGACTGCTGGCGGCGAAGAAGGTGCGGGAGGCGGAGGCGAAGCTGGCCGAGGCGGCGCGGCGGGAACCCCGGGCGGGGATGATTCGTACCCTCCACGCGGTGAGTCTGGTGATGGCCGAGCGAAAGGGTGAGGCCGCGGCCGAGGCCCGGGAAGGTGCGCGACTCGCAGAACACGCGTTCCTCGCCCAGTTTCTGGCAGGCCAGATCCTCCTGGATCCCGACGCGGCTGCAGCTCTCGAGCGTCTGGACCGGGCCGAGAGCCTGCTGCCAGGGGTGGCGCAGGTGGCCTACCTGCGCGGCGTCGCCCTGGAAAGGCTAAAGCGCCCCCGGGAAGCCGCCCAGGCCTACCGGACCGCCGTGGAGCGGGACCCCCAGGGGCAGGTGGGGGCCGCGGCAGCCAGGCGGCTCCAGGAGCTGGGCTACCGTCCGGCAGAAGGGGGGCGACCGTGACGAGCAACCCGGTGGACGAGCTCATTCACCTCGCGCAGGCGGCGGCGGAGGCCGGCGAGGAGTGGCGGCACCTCCTGGTCCGCCGGTGGATCCCCGACTGGTTGCGGACCCACCCGCGGGCGGCGCTGGTGGACGGGCTGGCCGAGTGGGGCCGGACCGCCTCGGTGCCGGGGGAGGATCTGGCGGCGGCGCTGGAGGCGGTGGTTATCGCGGCCCTGGAAGGGTCGGGCTACCGTTGAGACCCGGCGGGGTCCGGCAGCGTATACGCCAGGGCCGGGTAGGAGACGAAGTGGTAGAGGTTGGCGGGGGCCGTTTCCCCGAGGCCCAACCCCCGCACCGGCAGCTCCGGCCAGCCCACCGAGGTGGCGTAGGCCACGGGGTGCCCCACCGGCGCAGAAAGGCCGAGAGCCTGGGCGGTGTGGGAGAGGAGGAGAAGGCCGAAGGGGATGGAGAACCGGCCACACCAGGTGAGTCGGTACTCGCCGGGGTCCTGCGGGTTCACAAAGGTGGCGAAGAGCGTCTCCACCTTGTCCCTGGCGAGGGGACCGGCGAGCGGGCCGGTGATGAGCTGACGGTCTCGCTCGAGGGCCTTGACGTACGCATCCACGCCGCCCTCGCCAAAGGGGATGTGCGCGAAATCAGGGCCGTAGTGCACGCCGTCCGCCGAGATGGCCACGGCAACGTCCCTCCCGAGCCGCAGCCCGTGTTCCCGCATGACGGCAGCCAGGGCCTGCCCGAGATGCCCCGCCAGCTCGTCCAGGCGGGGGAGGGACGCCGCCGGCACGATGATGGGGACGATCTCCAGGTCGGCCCGGGCATGACGGAGCCAGAACACGAGGGCCTCCAGGGAGTGTTCGGAGTCGTGCATGGCCGCATCCTGAAGGGCATCCCCGGGCGGTAGCGCGGCCAGCAAACGCTGGCGCAGCGGCGACACCGGCACTTCGCCGTCCGGCGCCCGCCAGGCCCGGTACGGGTCGAAAACCAGCACATCGTGGACCCCAAAGCGGCGATAGCGATGGAAAACGCCCACCAGCACGACGGTGCGGGCGGTGACGAGCGGCAGGACCGTGCGGTACACGCGGCCGGCGTACAGGTAGTCGTCGTGAGGGCAGATGACGGCGGCGACCCCCGGCGCAGGGAGCGGCCCGAAGCTTTCCGGCGCTGGCGGCGCCTGGGAGAGCGTCCACACGGCGGCCATCTGCTCGGGGGTGGAGGCGAAACCCACGGTGTCCTGCTGACCGCGCACGTCCTCCTGGGACGGGATCCCCATGGCCGTTCGCACTTCCGCCAGGGTCGGTGGAGGCCCTTGAGGACCCGCGGCGCGAGCCTGGCCCAGGAGGGGCACCACGACGAGGAACACGGTAAGGAACGGCGGCATGGAACACCTCCTGCCGGAACGCTAGCGCGTTGCAAGGAAGTCGGCAAGGCCGCCGCCGGCTCTCCGCACGAGGGCCGCGGCCCGGCCACTCCCACGCGGCGAGCCGCTGTCAGCGCACCGAAAACCGCGCGGGCTAGAATCGCGGCGATGGGGATGTGCCCACCGCGGGCCGGGCCGCTTCGACGCCTCTGGGAGCGGGTGCGCCTCTGGTTGCTGCCGAGCCGGACCGTGATGGTGCTGATCCCCCTCCACGTCCTGGCCTTCCTGGCGCTTTACGTCTCCAGCGTGCACGTCGTCAAACGGGAGATCCTGCTGACCCATGGCCGTGACGGGCGTCTCCTGCTGCGGGAGGCGGTGCGGGAGTTGCACCCGTACATGTGCGCGCCGGACCGGGGCGGAATCCCCGGGCAGGTGGAGCTGTTTGCGCGGCGGCACGCCGGTCTCGAGTTGCACGTGTACGGGCGGGACGGCCGACCCTTGAGCGAGCCGCACCGCTCAGCGCCCGAGGTGGCAGCGTTTATCGCCAGCGGCGAGGACGAACGCTTTACGGTCGTGGAGGGGGCCGATAGGGTGATCCTCTCGGGCCTCGCCCGGATTCGTGCCGAGGATAGTTGCCAGGAGTGCCACGGGGCCGGCGAGCAGCTGGGTGCCGCCACCATGCGTCTCGACCTCACCGCGGAGGTGGGGACGGCGGAGGCTCACCTGCGCCGCACCCTGGGGCTGTTGATCGCCGGCTGGGTCGTGCTGGTGGCGGGGTTCAACCTCGGCCTCGCCTGGTGGACTCGGCGGTCCCTGGCGCAGATCGGTGAGGCGGGGGCGAGCGCCGCTGCGGCGGGTGCGTCGGCCGGGGTGCCGCGGGCGCTCCTCGACCCGGTGGCTGCGGAGATTTACGCCTCGCTGCGTCGCCTCGTGGAGGAGCGGCGGCGGCAGGACGAGGCGGTGGCGGACCGACTCCAGCACACCGACCGGCTGGCCTCCCTGGGCGAGCTGGCCGCTGGCCTCGCCCACGAGATCAAGAACCCCTTAGCCGGCGTTCGCGGCGTCATCGAGCTGCTGCGGGACGACACCCAAGACGCAAAGAAGCGGGAACTGTACTCGGACATCGTCGCCGAGCTCGACCGGGTGAACGGCACGATCCACTCGCTCCTCCATTTTGCCCGCCCGGCCCCGCCGGACCGGCAGGCCATCGACGTTGCCGAGCTCCTGGAGAGTTCCCTCCAGCTTCTCCGCCCCTCCCTGGCCCAGCGCGGTATTGCCCTGTCGCTGGAGGTGGCGGACGGTGTGGGGGCGTTCCCCCTGGACCGTGGGCAGATCCGACAGGTCGTCACGAACCTCGTGGCCAACGCCGCGGAGGCGATCCAACGCAACGGCACCATCGCCGTGCGGGCGTCGCGGTTCCCGGACGGGGGTGGCCTCATCGTCTCGGTGCGTGACGACGGCCCGGGGATCGCCCCGGAGGTGCGCGGGAAGATCTTCGAGCCGTTCTTCACCACCAAGTTCTCCGGCACCGGCCTGGGACTTGCGGTGGTCCGCTCGCTGGTGGAGCGGCACGGTGGTCGGGTGGAGGTGCAGTCGGAGCTGGGCCAGGGGAGCACCTTCTTCGTCATTCTGCCCGCGCCGGATGAGGTGCCGGCTGGCCCCGGCCCGGCCGGGGAGGACTGAGCCATGGCCTCGATCCTGCTCGTCGAGGACGAGAAGCTGCTTCGCTGGTCGCTCCAGCAGCGGCTGGAGCGTGAGGGGCACGTCGTTTACCCGGCCGAGAACCTGGCCGCCGCCCTTGGGCATCTTGCGGCGCGTCAGCCTGATCTGCTGCTCCTCGATCTCTCGCTGCCGGACGGCAACGGTCTCGACTTCTTCGAGGCGAACCGCGAGCGGCTGGAGGACTCGGTGGTGGTGGTGATGACCGCGTTCGGGCAGGTGGAGGACGCGGTGCGCGCCATGAAGCTGGGCGCCCTCGACTTTCTCTCCAAGCCGGTGGACCACCGCGCCCTCGTGGAACTGGTGAACCGCAGTCTGGAAGTCCGACGGGTGCAGCGCGACGCCGAGGTGGCCCAGCGCATCCGCGAGCGCGACCTGGACGTGGATCTGGTCTGCCACTCGCAAGCCTTTGCCCGGACCCTGGAGATTGCCGAGGAGGTGGCCCGATCGCCGGTGGACACGGTGCTCCTGGTGGGCGAAAGCGGGACCGGCAAGAACGTGGTGGCGCGCTACATCCACGCGGTGTCCCCCCGCCACGGGGCGCCGTTTCTCGAGGTGAACTGTGCCGCGATCCCCGGTTCGCTTATGGAGAGCGAGCTCTTCGGCCACGAACGCGGTTCCTTCACCGATGCCAAGACCACCCACAAGGGGACCTTCGAACTGGCCGACGGCGGTTCCGTCCTGCTCGACGAGGTGGGCGATCTGCGCCTGGACCTTCAGGCCAAGCTCCTTCACCTGCTGGACCGGCGCACCTTCCGCAGGGTGGGCGGCAGTCGCGAGATCAGGGTGGACGTCCGGGTCCTGGCCGCCACCAACCGCAACTTGCGGGAAATGGTTCAGAACAAGGAGTTTCGCGACGACCTCTACTACCGCATCAGCACCTTCCCCATCGAAATCCCGCCGCTGCGCGAGCGTCCCGAGGACATCGTCCCTCTCGCCAAACAGTTCCTCCGCTCGCTCCAGCAACGCATGGGCAAGCGGTTCGACGGTTTCACCCGGGAGGCCGAGAACGTGCTCCTCTCGTACCGGTGGCCCGGCAACGTTCGGGAGCTGCGCAACGTGGTGGAGCGGGCCGTCATCCTCACCAAGGGCCGGACCATTGGGGTGGAGTCGCTGGTCCTCGACTGCGTGCCCAGCGCTGCTCTTCCCACCGACACCGAGATTCCCGCGGCGGGCGGCGTCGGCGCGGAGATCATGCCGCTCGATGCGCTGGAGCGGGAGATGGTGCGCCGGGCAATGACCGCGGCCGGCGGCAACCAGACCCGCGCGGCGCGAATGCTGGGCATTAGCCGCGATCAGCTCCGGTACCGGTTGAAGAAGCTCGAGGAGTGACGACCGGCGCCGGTCCGGTGACGAGGGAGGGGCGCGGGCGCTTGGTACAGGCCTTGCAGTCCTCCCTGGCAATGGCGCTGCGCCTGCTCGTGGTGGACGGTTCCCGCTTGATGGCGTGGCTGGTGGCCCAGGTGGTACCGCCGGGGGTCGAGGTGGTGCACGTGGCGAGCCTGGCCGATGCCGAGCGGATCCTCGTGGAAGACCCGCCGGCAGCGGCCATCTTCAACGTCACCCCCACCCTCGCCGCCTGGCGGGCGCTCGTGGACCGCTGCGCCGGGCACCGGCCGCCGATCCCGTATCTGTGCAGTTCTGCACTGGACGGGGCGGAGACTTTGGCAAGCGGTCTTGCCCCAGGCGATCCAGCTTTCCTCCCCAAGTCGCTACCGGTTGCCGAGCTGCGCGCCAGGGTCGGTGCGCTGCTGGCCAGGGCCCGGGCCGAGTCTGCCGAGCGGCGGCCCGCCCCGCCCGCCCCGTGAGCGTGGGCCCCGCCTGAGCGGGTCGCGTTGCAGCTGGCGTTCCCCCGCGGCAGATCGCTCGAGGCAAGCGGAAAGAAAAGGGGCGGCGCTTGGGCGCCGCCCCCGCTGGCACGCGAGACAACCGCTACCGCTTGGCCGGGATGGTGGTCGGGTCGTTGGTCTTCATGTCGATGACCGATGCCGACGTACGCACGTTGGTGCCGGAGAGGACCTTGACCGTGGCGAACCCCCAGCCCAGGTCGGGCCGACCCGCCCGGGCCTCGAAGGGCTTGAGGTCCTGCACCACCCGACCTGCCGGGACGGTGAGGGGGTAGGTGAGGAGGCTGGTGCCGGCGTTGTCGAAGAGGGTGATCTCCACCGTGGCGTCAGTCGTGCCGCCGTTGGTGACGCTGATGTTGGTGCGGAACTTGTTGGTCTCCTGCCGCAGGCCGAGGAGCGTCGCGGTCTGACCCTCGCCGAGCCCCAGGTTGGCGACGTGACCGTCCAGGAACTGCCCGAAGGTGCCGTTGCTTGACTGGTTGAAGATCCGTCCCACCACGAGGAGCGGCTGGCTCGAGCAAATCTCCAGGGAACCCTTGGTCTCCGCCCCCAAGAGCCCGACGATGTCCTCGAAGACCCCTTGCGAGGCGGCCGCCAGCGTCGCCGTGGCCTCCTTGTTGCCGCTGTCCGTGTGAAGGACGAACCGCAGCGCCGCTTGGCTGTTGGCCAGGTTGCGGGCCACCATGTCGGTGCGCCAGAGGCTGCCAGCCTCGCCGGGGACCTTGGCGGCGATTTCCGCCCAGTACACGTAGGGGGTGGTGCACGCCACGGCGCCCAGGCCGTTGCCGGGCCCGCCGTTGATCCCCGCGTCGCCGCCGCCGGGCGGTGGGGGCGCCGGGATGTTCCTGACCGCGTACAGCGAGGTGTCGAGGACCCGGTTCACCAGGGTGGGGTTGTGGACGCCTTTGGACGCGTCGCTCTCGATCATGAAGTAGTTCCAGCCGGCCTTGGGCAGCGCCGGGTCGGCGAGACGGTAGAGATCTACCGCCGTGCCCACCGGCGGCACGGCCTTGACGTTGGCCATGGAGGTGGCGCTGACCTGGGTGCCGTCAGCGAGGGTGAGGGCGATGGCCTGGCGGCCGCTCGCCTCGGTGAGCTCGATGTGGGCAATCTGAGCAATGTTGGTGATGGTGGCTTTGCCGCCGATGTCGATCTTCTTGCCCTGAGCGATCTGAGCGGCCATCGCGTTGCGAATGCCCTCCTCGATGGCCGACTTGAGCTGCTCCATCTTGTGCTCGACGGCGACTTGGACGTCGTCGGCCGTGATGGTGGCGTGGCACTCGGAACAGATGTCTCGGCGGGCAAAGAACGTGTGGTTAGTACCGCCGAGGTTGTAGGAGAGCTCCGGCGGCGGTGGGGTCTCCTCCATGTGGCACGCGACGCAGGTGTCCTCCACGCGGGCGTGGTAGCTGGGGGTACCCACCTCGACGAAGTAGAAGTTCTGGCCCATGAGGACGTCGCCCTGCGGGCCCACGTGCGGCGCGCGGGAGGCGTCGGCCACGTTGAAGTTGGAATCGTTGCGCAAACCGCGACGGCCGTTGTGGCAGGTGATGCAGATGGCGCCCCGACCGACGTTCTGCGCCACGAAGCCGGCCATGGTCATGGGCGTGTTGCCGCTGATGCGCACGGTGGCGTTGGTGCTCGGGCCGCCGGAGGTGGTGCCCACGGCGTGGGGGTCGTGGCAGGTCTGGCAGGTCTGCGGGTGGACCTGGTCCGCCGTCCAGTCCACCTGGACGCTGGTGGCCGTGAACCCGGACTGCTCCCACTTGAGGAAGCCGTTGGCGCTGTGGCACGGCGCGCAGCTCCCGTTGGTGCCCTCCTCCCGGGCCAGCTCGTAGTTGGCGTGGCCGGAGAGCTGCCACTGCTGGAACCGGCCGTGACGCGCCGGCTCGCCGTGGCACACGCCGCACATGTCGGAGGCCAGGGTCGCGCGAGCCCCTTGGCCCTGGGCGTGCGCCGCCGTCTGCTGCGGGCCGTGGCAGTTCTCGCACTGGATGTTGGCCTTCTTGGCGATGCCGGGGAACTGCTCGATGATGTGGGTCCAGTTATTGGGGTCGCCGTGGGTGAGGAGGCCGGAGTCGAGGAACGCCTGCCAGTTGGCCTCGTCGTCGATGCCGTTGTTGGCCGCCTCGGTGTCGTAGCCCACGGTGTGACAGGAGAGGCAGCTCGTGCCGTAGTGGCCGTTGGGGTTGTTGACGTTCTGGGTGAAGATTTCGGCGTGACCGCTGGCCTTCCAGGGCGTGAACTGGTCGAGGGCGGTGCCCGGGGCGTGGCAGCCGGTGCAGGCGGTGTCCACCCGCGGCCGCCCCGCCTCGTCCTGCCCGGCAATCATGCCGCGCCACAGCCCGGCAACGATGTCGATCTGGACCGGGTTGCCGGTGGCCAAGTCGGTCACCGTCACGCGGTAGCTGCCTGGGGCGTCGGGCGTGAACTCGGGGCTCTGCGTCGTTGGGTCCGCGACGGCGGCGCTGGAGCCGGTGGGCGGGGTGAGGGCCCAGTTGTAGGACGCCTGTGCCTTGCCGTGGAGCAGGACGGGTACGCCAACGGGAACGTTGCGGATGCCGGCCGCCGGCCGCCAGGGCAGCGGTGTGGGGATGGCCGCGGTCTTGCTGTAGGTTCCCGACGAGGTCCGCACCTGAACGGTGAGTTTCACGAGCCCTGCCTCCTCGATGGCGAAGGGCGTGACGCCCACCACCTGGAAGCGGTTCTGTAAGCCGCCGAAGAACTCACCCTCATCGCCGGGGATGGGCGGCTCCTGGAGGATCTCCGCGAGGTATTCGCGGTAGGCGCTCCGGGTGGCAAGCGTCGCCGTCACCGTGTCGGTGGTGGTTCCTGAAAGCGTCGCCGTGGGGCCGCCGGTCTGGCTCCACGAGTAGCTCTGCAGCGTGGAACCGTCGTTGATCGTGACCGTGGCCTTCGCCGTCACGGTCGCACCGAAGGCCGGCGTGCCCGTAACTTGGATGGCCACATCCACCGGACCGGCGATGAGCGGGGCCGCGGCGAGGAAGCACACCCCCCCGGCCAGCGCCATCACCGCCAGCGTTTTCAAAGGCTTCCAGTTTCTCATCGAGTTCATCTCCCCCTTTCCTTTTGGTCGCCACGGCGCCCACGGCAGAGGTGAGCCACCGGCTGTGACACGACTTTTGCAATTCTCGTTCCAGGTTGTCGAAGCCCTGCCCCCATGTCGTTGTCCCGGCTTGGGGTGCCGCTGCCGTCGGCGTTTCCGGCCGAGGGGCGGGGGCGCGAGCAGCGTCCCGAGCGGAGCGCTGTTCTCGATCGGGGGACAGGTGGGGAAATTCACCCTGTTGCGCCAGGGGGCTGCGGATTTTCACCCACACCGTGGCCCTGGCTCTGGGGTTCGCCCAAGCCCCGCGGGGGTGCGGTGGCTCGGCTTGCGGCGGCGGCTCGAAGAGGCGACACTGCCGCCGTGGGGAGCGGGGCTAGCGCGCCGGGTCGGTGGGCAGCGGTCGCAGCAGCGACCGTGATGCTGGGTTTGGCCGGCCGCGTTGCCGCCGTGCCCCCTGCCAGCCCCGACGCCGAGGAGATCCGGCGCCACACCTTCTTTCTCGGTAGCGACGCGTGCGAGGGGCGCGCTCCCGGCTCGCCGGGGTCCCGCAAGGCCGCGGCGTACATCGCCGCCGAGCTGGCACGCAACGGCATCGCGCCGTTGGGGGAGGCGGGTGGATACTTTCAGCCCGTCCCCATGCATGGCTCGATCCCGCTTGCTGCCAGCCAGTTTCTGCTCATCACACCCTGTGGCACGGCATCCCTGGCGGTGGGGGAGGATGTGCTGCTTCACACGTCGGGGCACCAGACGCTGCTGGCCCAACCAGTCCCCGTGACCTTCGCCGGCTACGGGATCACGGCGCCGGAGTATGACTACAACGATTACGCAGGTCTCGACGTGCGCGGGCGTGTGGTGGCGGTGCTGGAGGGTGAACCTCCCTCCCGTGACCCGACCTTTTTCGGCGGGGCACTGCCCACCCTGCACGCGACCCTCGAGAGCAAGCGACGAAACGCCCTGGCTCGTGGCGCCCTGGGTTGCCTCCTTATCCCAGACGCCACGTGGGGAGAGGGCACCACCTGGGCGGAGTGGCAGCGGGAGTACGCGTTCGAGCACATCAGTCTGGAGTACTCGGTGCCCAACAGCCTGTTTGCCGTTCTCGCTCCGCGCGCCGTGACAACGCTGTTCTGCGGTCTCGAGACGAAGCTCGCTGCGCTGGGGCAGGCTCGGGGCAACCACACCGTCAGGGCGCTGGAGCTTCGCGCGTCGGTGCGTTTTCGTGGCCGGTTCCGGGAGCGCGATTTTCTCGGTCGCAACGTGATTGCCCGACTGCCCGGTTCGGACCCGTTGCTGGGCCGAGCCGCTGTGGTGGTGGCGGCTCACTACGATCATCTAGGCGTGGGCCCGCCGGTGGGGGGCCGACGCATCTACAACGGCGTGGTGGACAACGCCATGGGTGTCGCCGTGGTGCTGGAGGTGGCGCGGGCGCTGGCGGCGCTGCCGGACCGGCCGCGGCGTTCCATCGTGTTCCTCTTCACCGACGGCGAGGAGCGGGGGCTTTTGGGGGCATCCCACTACACGAACCGCCCGCCGGTGCCGCTTCCCCTCGCCGCCGCCATGATCAACGTGGACGGTGTTCCCCACCAGGGGCCCTTTACCGACGTGGTGGGGTTGGGCGGCGAACTCTCCACCCTCGGTGTCACGCTGCGCCGGGTGGCTACCGGCATGGGGCTGACGATGAGCGACGTGCCGTCGGCCTCGCTGCGGCCCGACCTCTATCGCCGGTCGGATCAGATGGCCTTTGCCGAGGCTGGCATCCCGGCCATCCAGCTGTGCGGCGGCGTCGGGGGCGCTCATCTGGCGGACAGCGAGATGGCCAGGGAGATGGCCCGCTGGGGGCGGGAGATCTACCACTCCCCCGCCGACAACTTGACCCAACCTCTCGACTTCGAGACGGCAGCCCACTACGCGCGACTGGTTCTCGCCTACGTCGTGGCGGTGGCCAACGACCCCACCGAGCCGAGGTGGCGTGACGACTCCCCCTATGGCCTGGTCCAACGGCAAGAGCGCCGTGAGCGCCGCTAGCCGACCGTTGCTGGTGGCGCTTGGGCTGGCGTGGGCGGTGGGCTGTGCCGGCCTGTCGCGGGGGCGGCCGGTCTCCCTGACCGTCGCCGGCTCGGACACCATGCTGCCGCTGGTGACCCGCTGGGCGATGCGCTTCATGGAGACGCACCCCGGCGTGATCGTCCGGGTTGCTGGGGGGGGCAGCGCGGCTGGGATCGAGCAGCTCATTGCGGGACGGATCGACGTGTGCGCCACCTCCTGCCCCCTCTCCGCCGATGAGGTGTCACGCCTCTACGCCCGCTTCGGCACGCTGGGGGTCACGTTCCGGGTGGCGAAGGATGCACTCGCCATCTTCGTGAACCGGGACAACCCCGTGCGCGATCTGACCACCCTTCAGATCAAGGGCATCTTCACCGGCAGGATCCGGTGGTGGGCGAAGGTGGGTGGGGTGGAGCGGCCCATTCGCGTACTCACCCGCCAGCCCAGTTCGGGGACCTATCGCTTTTTCCGGGAACTGGTGCTGGACGGGGAGCCCTACGCGGCGTGGGCGGAAGCGTTGCCCAGCACGGCGCAGGTCGCAGCCGAAGTGGCGTCGGACCCCGACGCCATCGGTTACGGCGGTGGGGCCCACGGGGGGAACGTCGTTCAGTGCACCGTGGACGGTGTCGCCGCCACCCCCGACAACATCCGCAGCGACAGTTACCCTCTCTCCCGCTACCTCTACCTCGTCACCCCTCGCCCGCCGGAGGGTTGGGTCCGCCAATTCATCGACTGGGTCCTCGACGAGGACGGCCAGCGGGTGGTGCGTGAGGCGGGGTTCGTACCAGTGGTGATTCGGGACCCGGATCCGACGCCTCAGCCCCGTTGAGCGGGTGCGCCGCACCTTCACGCCCGCTTCACCGCGCCATCAGAGCGCCTTCGCACGCCGTCCTCACCCTTCCCCCTGACCGAAGGCCAGCCTGAGCGAGGTTGGCCGCCGGAGAGCGAGGAGGTTTGGAGGAGATGCGCAACCAACGGTTCATCGTCAGCCTGGCACTGGGGGTCCTGCTCGGCTCCAGTGCCCTAGCCGCGCCGTCGAGGTCTGGCAGCGCCATCGAGGGCGTCGTCCGGGACGTGGACGGCGGCATCCTGCCGGGGAGCACCGTGTCGGTCTCGCCGGCGTCCGCCGAAAGCGAGGCGTTCACCGTCTACGCCGACGGCGCAGGGGCGTTCAAGGTGGACGGGCTGCTGCCGGGAACGTACACGGTGGTGGCGATCCTCGACGGCTTCGAGCCGTCCCGGAGCACCGTCACCCTCGTGGCGGACCAGGTCGTCACCCTGGAGTTCCGCCTGGCGCTGAAACGACTGGAGGACAGCATCGAGGTCACGGCGGAGCGGGTCACCTCCGGCGAGGTGTCGATCCTCGACCGGCGGCGTCAGGCCGGTGTGGTGAGCGACGCGATGTCCTCAGAGGAAATTGCCAAGAGTGCGGACAGCGACGCCGCCAGTGCGGTGGATCGGCTTACCGGCATCACCGTGCTCGAAGACAAGTACGTCTACGTGCGGGGTCTCGGCGAGCGGTACTCCAACACCACCCTGAACGGCGCGTCCCTGGCCTCCACCGAGACCGAGAAGCGAGTCGTGCCCCTCGACCTCTTCCCCGCCAAGCTCCTCGACTCCATCGACGTGGTCAAGTCGTACACCCCCGACCGGCCGGGGACCTTCGGCAGCGGGGTGGTGGAGCTGGTTACCCTCAACTTCCCGTCCTCGCAACAGTTCAAGGTCTCGCTCGGGGCCGCTCACGAATCGGCCGCCACCGGCGACGCCTTTGCCCGCTACGCCGGCGGACTCGACTGGCAGGGCAAGGGAGGGCAAGCACTCCCCGGGGCGATCCCCAACGTGTTGCTGGCGCCCAAGACAAGGTTCAACCCCAACGGGTTCACCGGCGCCGAGATGGAGCGGTTCGGCGAGGCGTTTGGGCGCAGCTGGGGCGGAGAGTCTTCGCCCACCGCCCCGCTGAATCGTAACGCGAGCCTCTCCTACAGCAACTCCTTCGGGCCGGTGGGTGTGGTCTTGGCTGGGGTGACGAGCCACGGCTTCCATCGGCGCGAGGAGATCCAGCGGTTCTTCGGCGTGGACGCGAACAACACGCTAGTGGCCAACAACGATTACACCCTGGTCACCGACACGGAACGCGTGCGCAACGGGCTCGTGGCTGCCGTCGCCGTGCGAGTGGCGGAGGGGCACAGGCTCCAGCTCTCGTCCCTTGCCACCATGGACGCGGCCAGTTCCTACCGCGTCCAGGAGGGGTACCAGTCGAACGGGTCGTACATCGTGCGCGACTACCGCTCCCGCTACGACCGGGAAAAGCTCACCATCTCGAAACTGGCGGGGGAACACTTCCTCCCCGCGGTTGGCCAGGGCTCCTCCCTCGACTGGAGCTTCTCCATCTCCAACGCGACGCGAACCTCGGACATGCGCGAAAACCTCTACGGCCTCATGGGCGACGGTGTGTTTCGGCTCCTCACCGGGTACCCCGAGGTGGGGAGGATGGAGTTCTTCGACCTGGACGACGAGGTCAAGGACGGAACCCTGTCCTGGACCATGTTCTACTCGGGGGACGGGGGGAGGTACGGGTCGGTGAAGCTGGGTGGCGCCTACACCCAGCGGGGGCGAGACTTCTCCGCCCGGCGTTTCAAGTTCGTCGCCAACAACCCGGGTCAGTTCGACCTGTCGCTCATGCCCCACCAGCTCTTCACGCCGGAGAACATCCGCCCGGACGGCTTCGAGATTCGCGAGGTCACCGGCATCAACGACGCCTACTCGGGGGACCACACGGTCACCGCTGCCTTCCTGATGGGCGATGCGAGCGTCGGCAAGTGGCGCTTCATCGGTGGCCTGCGGCTGGAGGATTCCGAGCAGTCGGTGACGACGGTCAACCCCTTCGACACGGCGCATCCGGTGGTGGCCAGGCTCGACAACCGTGACGTGCTCCCCGCGCTCAACGTTGTTTACGTGCTTTCCCGCCAGACCAACCTCCGCGTGGCCGCCAGCCGCACCCTGAACCGCCCCGAGTTCCGGGAACTCTCCCCCTTTACCTTCGTGGAAGTGACCGGTGGCCGCTCGGTGGCCGGTAACCCCGACCTCAAGCAGGCCACCCTCGACGGCCTCGACCTGCGCTGGGAAACCTTTCCCGACGCCGGGGACGTGATGGCGGCCAGCGCCTTCTACAAGCGCATCCAGAACCCCATCGAGCGCTACGTGCAGGCGACTACGGAGTTGCGAAGCTCATGGACGAATGCAGACAGCGCGACGCTCAAGGGCATCGAGCTGGAGCTTCGCCGCTCTCTCGGCGTTGTGTCGCCGGTCCTCCGCCTCTGGTCCGTGAACCTCAACTACAGCTTCATCGATTCCAACGTCACCATCCCCGCCACCGCGCTGTCGGTCATCACCAATGGCCGTCGAGACCTGCAGGGGCAGGCGAAGCACGTGGGCAACGTGGCCCTGCAGTTCCACCAGCCGAATTGGGGGACGTTGGTGCGGCTGCTATACGCCTACACAGGTTCGCGATTGACGGACGTGGGCGCGTACGGCGTGCCGGACATCTTCGAGGAAGGTGCCAGGAGTCTCGACCTCGTTCTCGTGCAACGGCTGGCAGCGTTCCTCCGCGGCCTGGAGGTGAAGCTCACCGGGAGCAACCTGACCGATCCGAAGAGGGTTTTCACGCAGGGGGGGCAGGTGCAACGAGCCTACCGATCCGGGCGGGCTTTCGGGCTCTCCCTGGCCTACAGCCTGTGACGGGATCGAGGGTGCATGCGTTCCGGTGCGACTGAGGAATACCGAGAATCCCTGCATGGCGACAGGGAAAGGTGAAAGGGAGGTGCACAGATGCACACATTGGTGGGAGTACTCGTGGTCGCTGCCGCGGCAAGTCAGGCCGTTGCAGCCTCGGTGACCCCGAGGGAGATCGTCTCCGGGGTCCGGGTGGCCGGCGCGCCGTGGATTGAGCAGGCCATCGTGACGCCGGAGGAGCCCGCGGCGGACACGTTGGCGGCCACCGTCGGCGCCCGGAGGCCGGCCGTCCTCCTCGAGAGCAACTACTACAGCTTCATGCCCGGGGAGAAGGTGCAGTTCCGGCTAAGCCTCGAGCCGAACGGCTGGACCGGCGCGGCCACCCTCTACCTGTACCGGCAGAGCCGCACCAACGGTGAGAAGGAGTACTACAACATCCGCTCGGGCTTCCTGCCGGTGGGTCAGGCGGCCGATCTCTTCGGGACGCCGGGGGGCGGGCCGGTGCCCGTCGTGCTCCCGGTGCTTCGTGATTTCGTCCTGTTCGGTTCGGCAGCGGACGGCACCGAGAACGGCTGGGGCGTGGACGGTGCGCTGGGTGCATCGTTCACCGCACCGAGCACCACGGGCCTCTACCAGATGGTGGTGGAGGTTCGTGACGGGGCGGGCAAGCAGGTCATCGCCAGCAGCAACGCCATGTATGCCTTCGTCTCGCAGTTCGTGGACGTGTCGGGCACGATCCAGACCAATACCACCTGGGTCGCCAGCAAGTCCTACGTGCTTCATGACTTCGTCGCGGTAGCGGCGGGCGCCACCTTGACCGTGGAACCGGGCACCGTAATTTACGGGGGCGACTCCCGCGCCACGCTCTTCGTCACAAGAGGGGCAAAGATCGTCGCCGACGGGACGGCCATGCGCCCCATTGTCTTCACGTCCCCGAAGCTCGTGGGCTCCCGAGCGCAGCGCGACTGGGGTAGCCTCGTGTTACTCGGGCGGGCACCCATCAACGAGCCTTCCGGGGAGGGCGTTCTGGAAGGGCTACCCAACGATCCGGCTTACCGGTTCGGCGGAACCGACCCCCACGACTCCTCGGGCATCGTCAGGCACGTGCGGCTCGAGTTCGGTGGCTTCGAGATCGAGGCCAACCAGGAGATCAACGGCCTCACCTGCGCCGGCTGCGGCGACGGGACAGTGCTCGATTACATTCAGGTGCTCTTCAACAAGGACGACGCGGTGGAGTTCTTCGGTGGGACCGCCAATATCAAGCACTTCCTTGGCATGGGGTTCGCCGATGACGGCCTGGACACCGACTTGGGGTGGACGGGCAAGGCCCAGTGGCTGGTCTTCATCAAGAGCCCCATCAACGACGAGGACGACGGCAACGTCGGTTTCGAGAGCGACAACCACCCCAGCAACTTCGAGCTCACCCCCCGCACCGCCCCGGTGGTCTACAACGTCACGGGCATCGGCCCCGGAGCGTCCGCGCCCCACGGTCTGTTCGGGGGCAAGTGGCGCCGCGGTGCCGCCGGCACCATGCGCAACGTGATCCTCACCGGATCCCGGAAGGCCCCGGTGACGGTCAATGACGACGCCACCTTCAACCAGGTGGCTGGCGGCGGGTTGACCATCGATAACTCGATCCTGTACGGCGACTTCTCAGACGGCGCGTTCCCCAGCTCGAAGGACAAGCCGGAGCAGACCAGGCAGTTCCTCTTCACCGCCATGAATCACAACCGCAACGTTTCGCCGATGTTGGGCTACGGCGACGGGTGGTCGGCGGCAGCTTTCATGGCCCCCGACGTTGCGCCCTTGCCCGGTTCGCCGGCCCTCGACGCGGATTACGTGTCGACGCCGCCCGACGACGGTTTCTTCGACACCAACGTCGCCTGCCTGGGTGGCGTTTGTCCCGGGAACGACTGGATCAACACCGGCTGGGCCTGCTTCTCGGACAACTAGGAAGGGAGCGAAGAAGGACATGAGGAAACTAGCCATTCTCGTTGCGGGCGTCATGCTCGCCCTGACGCCGGCGTTGGCAGTCGCGCAGTCCCTCACCGCCAGCCTCGCTGGCGGCCCCGGCGGCGACCCGGACGGCACGGGCTTCGCCGTGCTCTCCATGATGGGCACGTCGCTGGACTACACGATCCTGGTGCAGCACATCGGGTCCCCCACGGGGGCTCGGATTTACCGCTCCGCCAACGACACGGTGGCGCTCGACCTGCAGGCGAACTTCATTGGCGGCCTGGCCACCGGCAATCTCACCGTGGACGCCGGCACGGCAGCCGCACTCCTGGCCAACCCGGCCGGTTACCACCTGAGGGTGAGCAACGGCGAATTCCCCAACGGTGCCGTACGAGGGCCCCTGGCCGCCACCGGAGCGCAACACGTGGTGGTCATCCCGGTGATCGCCAAGCTGGCGGGTCAGGCGGACACCAACTTCGTCTCCGACCTCACCATCGGCAACCCCTCCAGCAGCGAGATCCAGGTGTCAGCGGAGTGGTACCCCACCGGTGCCACCCTCACCGGCCCGGCCCGGACCGCCAGCGTGTCGGTGCCTGCCAACGGGCAGATGTACGTGGCCGACGCGGTGGGGGCTCTCTTTGCCGCCGGCAACACCCGGGGCGGGCTGATCCTCCGCTCGGCCGCGGCGTTCTCGGCCCAGGTGCGGACCTACAACGACCAGAGGGCAAACCCGAACCCGGATCGGCAAGGCACCTATGGCCAGTTCGTCACTGGCCTTGCAGTGGGCGAAGCGGCGACTGCCGGGGTCATGTACGGGCTCAGCCAGCGGCCGGCAGCGGACGCCCGGGATTTTCGTACCAACATCGGTTGGTTCAACCCCACCGGGGCGGCCGTGCCCGTGACGTTTGCCGCCTTCAAGGCGGACGGGACCGCCCTCGGGCAGGTGTCCATCACCGTCCCTGCTTACGGCAACGACATCAGGAGCGTCTTCGACCTCATCAACACGGTGACGGACCGGGTCCAGCCGGATTTCTTCGTGACGTACCAGGCCGGCGCCGGGATCTTTGTTTTTGCCACGGTCAACGACAACCGCACCGGCGACGGCATCCACATTGCCTCCAAAGGGGTGATGTAGAGCCTCCTCATCACTCCGGGGTCGGGCAATTGTATCCGGCCCGCTCACTCGCTCGGGCGACGCGCGGCTGCGCGTCGCCCACTCTTTTGTGCCCCCAGCGCGATCATCCGTTGCCGGGTGAGAATCCCCGGGGGGAGGGGAGCGCAGCGACCTGCAGCGGAGCGCAGGGGCACGGCCGCGAGGGCGTGTCTGGAGAAAGGGCCGAGCACGAGGAGCGGGCCAAGATTCGCGAACCTCCCAGCAGTCCAGGCAACCGGAGCTTCCCTTCGGGCGAGTGAGTGAAACCCGGGGCGCAGGGCGGGGCGGGGAACCTTCGCCGGCGGCGCAGGGCAACGCGCGCTCAGGCACGCAGCAACCGGGCCACCTTGCCTGGCGCCCTGTCCTCGACCTTCCGAACGCCGGATGCAAGCCCGCATGGCCGGTGGTGTGGGAGGGGCGCGGCGGTCATCCGTCGCCGCCCCCTATCCCGATCAGTTCACGTCGTCGCCGGGGAAAAACCCGGGGAGGCGGTACGCGCCGCCGCCGGGCAGGGCCTCGGGCTCGGCCTTCGCCGCTTCCTCCAGCAGCCAGTGCTCGCACAGGGGCGGGGGCAACTCGGTGAGGAAGCGCGACGCCTCGGTGACCACGTCGACCCGGTACCGGTCGCGGGCGAGGAGGGGGTGGCAGAGGAACAGCCGATCCTTGGCGCGGGTACAGGCCACGTAGAAGAGGCGCCGCTCCTCCTCCATGTCCTCGGCGCGAGCTGCCGGGAACCGGCCTTCCGCCAGCCACACCACGAACACCACCCGCCACTCCAACCCCTTGGCCTGGTGGATGGTGGAAAGGGTGAGCCGCTCGGTCTCCCCGGGGCGGGCCGCCACGTCCTCGCCGGACAGCTCGTTCATCAGTGTCACCTCGTCCAGGAAAGCGCTCAGGCTGTCGTAGCCGTCGGCGAAGAGGGCGAGCTGTTCGAGGTCCTCCAGGCGCGAGCCGGCGTTGTCAAACTGGGCACGCACCACCTCGCGGTAGCCGCCCGCCAGCACCTCGCGCACCATCTCGCCGGGGTGCTCGGTCAGCCGCTCCAGTCTCGCCACCAGCGCCGCAAGCTCTCGCAAGGAACGAGCGGCGGCGCCGGGGAGGCCCAGCTGCGCAGCGTCGAGGCGGCCGAGGGTAGCGAGGGGCTCGCTTGCCCTCTCCAGCTCTCCCCAGATTCGCGCCACCAACCGTTGCCCCAGCCGAGGGCGGAGGCGCGCCATGCGGGAGAAGGCCACCTCGTCGCGGGGGTTGGCCACGAAGCGCAGGTGCGCAAGGACGTCTTTGACGTGGCGTTGCTCGAAGAAGCGCAAGCCCGACCGCACCTCGTAGGGGATGTTGCGGCGCGCCAGCTCCATCTCGACTTCCAGGGAGTGGGAGTGGTTGCGGTAGAGCACGGCGATCTCGCCCAGGGGCACCCCTTCGTCCAGCAGTTCCAGCACCTGGTGGGCAACGAAGGCGGCCTGACCCTCCGGGGTGGGGGCGGCCACCACCACCGGGGGGTCGCCGCCCTCCCGCACGGCCCGGAGCTGCTTGGGGAACTGCTTGCGGTTACAGGCGATGGAGGCGTTGGCCACGGCCAGGATGGGGGGGAGGGAGCGGTAATTGATCTCCAGGCGGAAGGTGGCACAGTCCGGGTAGCGCTCGGGGAAGGAGAGGATGTTGGCGTACTCCGCGCCGCGGAAGGCGTAGATGGACTGGGCGTCGTCCCCCACCACGAGCAGGTTGCGGGCCGGCCCGAGCATGGTGTCCACGATGTCCGCCTGGAGGCGGTTGGTGTCCTGATACTCGTCCACCAGAACGTGCTGGAAACGAGCCGCCAGTTGCCGCCGCACGTCGCCGTGCTGGCGCAGGAGGAGCAGCCAGTTGAGGAGCAGATCGTCGTAGTCCATGACCTGGGCTGCCCGCTTGCGCTCCAAATAGCGTCGGAAGACCGCCTCCACGACCTCCTCGTCGGCGGCAAACTGGGGGAAACGGGCCGCCAGGACCTCGCTCAGCGGGCGACCGGTGTTGATCACCAGGGAGTAGAGCTCCACCAGCACGGCTGCGCCGGGGAGGCGGCGGTCGGGGGTCCGGGGGACGACGTCGGCGAGCGCCGCGGCCATCAGGTCTCGCGAGTCCTCGCGGTCAAGGATGTTGTAGCTCGCGGGGTAGCCCAGCCGGTCGCCAAAGCGCCGCAACAACCGGTTCCCCACCGAGTGGAAGGTGCCCCCCATAATCCGACCCACGTCGCGCCCCACCAGCTCCCCGACTCGCTGGAGCATCTCCCGGGCGGCGCGGTTGGTGAAGGTGAGGAGGAGGATGGCGGTGGGCTCCACGCCGTCCTCCAGGAGACGGGCAACCCGGTAGACGACGGTGCGAGTCTTGCCCGACCCGGCGCCGGCCAGGACCAGCATGGGGCCGCCGGGGTGCATCACCACGTCGAGCTGTTGCGCGTTGAGTTCGCTGCCGTAGTCCACGCGCCGCGGCCGCTCCGCCGCCGGGCGGAGGGCGATCCGCTTGGGACGCGGCTCGTCGCTCACCGGCGCAGGATAGCGCAGCGGTGCGACCGGCTGCCGAAGGCGCCCGTGACCCTCCCGCGGCTCGCGTCGCGAACTTGTCAAACGGCCGTGGCGACGCTACAGTCTCCCCGCGGAAGGCGGGGCGGGGGCCGGGACGGCGGGTTGGGCTCCTGCCCCTTCGATGGAGGGTGGACCGTGTTTCCCATTCTGGCGAAGGAAGCCATCGCACCGGCGTTCTGGCGTTTCGTCATCAAGGCGCCGGAGATCGCCCGCAAGCACAAGCCCGGCCAGTTCGTGATGGTGCTCCTCCACGAGCGCGGCGAGCGAATCCCCCTCACCATCGCCCACTCCGACCCGGCGGGGGGCACCATCACCCTGGTGGTGCAGGAGGTGGGGAAGACCACCATGGAGATGGGGACGCTGCCGGTGGGCGCCGAGCTCTTGGCGGTGGTGGGGCCGCTGGGAACGCCCACCCACATCGAGAAGGTGGGCGTCGTCACCTGCGTGGGCGGCGGCGCCGGGATCGCCCCGCTCCTCCCCATCGCCGCCGGGATGAAGGCCGCTGGCAACACGGTCTACTCCATCCTGGGCGGCCGCACCAAGGATCTGGTGATCCTCCGGGAGGAGATGGCGGCGGTCTCCGACGAGATCTTCTTCACCACCGACGACGGCACCTTCGGGCGCAAGGGGTTCGTGACCCATGCACTGGCCGACCTCATCGCCGAGAAGGGGAAGCCGGACCTGGTGGTGGCCATCGGCCCCGCCATCATGATGAAGGTGGTGTCGGACATGACGAGGAAGGACGCCATCCCCACCCTCGTCTCCCTGAATTCCATCATGATCGACGGCACCGGCATGTGCGGCTGTTGCCGGGTGGACGTGGGCGGACAGACCAGGTTCGTGTGCGTGGACGGACCGGAGTTCGACGGCCACAAGGTGGACTTCGACCTGCTCATCAAACGACTGCGCGCCTTCCTGCCGCAGGAGCAGGAGGCGCGGCAGCGATTCCTCGCCACGCACCAGTGCCGGGCGATGCAAGGAGCGAGCAATGCCTGACCAGACCCCGGGACTCCCCGAGCTGCCCAAGAAGGAGCGCATGAAGATCCCCCGGCACCCGATGCCGGAGCAGAAGCCCGAGGAGCGGGTCCGAAACTTCACCGAGGTGGCGCTGGGCTACACCGCCGAGATGGCCATGATGGAGGCCCAGCGGTGCCTGCAGTGCGAGAAGCCCCTGTGCGTCCAGGGGTGCCCGGTGGAGATCGACATCCCGGCCTTCGTGGATCTCATCCGCCAGGGGCGGTTCAAGGAGGCGGTGGCGAAAATCAAGGAGACCAACACCCTGCCGGCCATCTGCGGGCGCGTGTGCCCGCAGGAGGACCAGTGCGAGGTGGTGTGCGTGCTCAGCAAGAAGTACACCCCGGTGGCCATCGGCCGCCTGGAGCGCTTCGTGGCGGACCTGGAGCGGGAGGCCGGCGACATCGAGATGCCCCAGTGCGCCCCGCCCACCGGCCACAAGGTGGCCATCATCGGCTCGGGGCCGGCAGGGCTCACCTGCGCGGCGGATCTCGCGCGACTGGGCCACCAGGTCACCATCTTCGAGGCGCTGCACAAGACCGGCGGCGTCCTCGTCTACGGCATCCCCGAGTTTCGCTTGCCCAAGGCCATCGTGGACTACGAGGTGGAGAACCTCAAGCGCATGGGGGTGGAGATCCGCACCGGGTTCGTGGTGGGGAAGACCGCCACCGTCGAGGAGCTGTTCTGGGAGTACGGCTACGACGCCGTGTTCTTCGGTACGGGCGCCGGGCTCCCCTCCTTCCTGGGCATTCCGGGGGAGCAGTTCATCGGCGTGCTTTCCGCCAACGAGTTCCTGACCCGCGTCAACCTGATGCGGGCCTACGACTTCCCCGAGTACGACACGCCGGTGCGCCTGGGCAAGCGGGTGGCGGTGATCGGCTCCGGCAACGTCGCCATGGACTGCCTGCGCTGCGCCAAGCGGCTGGGCGCCCAGGAGGTGATCTGCGTCTACCGCCGCACCCGGGCGGAGTCGCCGGCGCGCAAGGAGGAGCTGGAGCGGGCGGAGGAGGAGTTCATCGACTTCCGCTGGCTCTCGGCGCCGGTGGAGATCTACGGCAACGAGGAGGGGTTCGTCACCGGCATGCGGATCCAGCGCATGGAGCTGGGGGAGCCGGACGCCTCCGGGCGTCGGCGGCCGGTCCCCATCCCCGGCTCCGAGTACGATATCGAGGTGGATACCGTGATCGTCGCCATCGGCCAGAGCCCCAACCCGCTGGCCACCCGGGCCACGCCCGGGCTGGAGCTCAACCGCCACGGGTGCATCGTCGTCGACCAGACGACGATGATGAGCTCCATCCCGGGAATCTTCGCCGGCGGGGACATCGTCACCGGCGCCGCCACGGTCATCCTGGCCATGGGGGCGGGCAAGACCGCCGCCCGCGGCATCCACGAGTGGCTTGGCAAGCTGGAGCGCGGCGAGGTTGCCAAGCCCACCTGGCCGCGCTGAGGCCGGTGCGCGGCGCAGCGAGTCCGGCCCCGGCGGGAGGGCGAGCCGCGGCCGCACTTGCCCGGGCGGGGGGAAGGGGCTAGCATCCCTCGCCGGCCTGCGCCGGCCCTGGAGGTGGCGCTGATGCCACTGGACGACCACAAGATTGCGCTTTTCATCGACTTCGAGAACATCGCCTTGGGCTTGCGCGACACGCAGTACAAGACCTTCGACATCCAGCTCGTGCTGGCGCGCTTGCTGGAAAAGGGCAAGGTGGTGGTGCGCCGGGCCTACGCGGACTGGGAGCATTACCAGTCGTACAAGCGCGCCTTCCACGAAGCAGCCATCGAACTCATCGACATCCCCCTCAAGAAGTACTCGGGGAAGAACTCCGCCGACATCCGCATGGTGGTGGACGCCCTCGACCTGTGCTACGCCAAGGGGCACGTCACCACCTTTGCCCTGGGTACCGGCGACTCTGACTTCTCGCCGCTGGTCTCCAAGTTGCGCGAGAACGACAAGTACGTGGTGGGGTTCGGGGTCAAGAACTCGAGTTCCGAGCTTCTGATCTCCAACTGCGACGAGTTCGTCTACTACGAGGACCTGGTCCGCGCCCAGCAGGCCAGCGTCCCCATCGAGGGGCTGCCGAAGAAGAAGAAGGAGTGTTTCACCCTCCTCGTGGACGCCATCAAGGCCCTCATGCGCGACGGCAAGGAAGTGTTGTGGGGCTCCATGATCAAGCAGACCATGCAGCGCAAGCGCCCCGAGTTCAACGAGGAGTACTTCGGCTACTCCACCTTCTCCAAGCTCCTGGAGGACGCCGAGGCCCACCACATCATCAAGCTGCGCCGCGACCAGCGCTCGGGGACTTACGTGGTGGCTGGGTTCGACATTGGTTCGGGGGAGCCCGGCGACAAGGCCGAGGCGCCACTCCAGCACGGGGAGGAGGGGAGCGAGCCGGCCCCGGAGAAGAGCAGCCGTCGCCGCCGCAAGCGCAAGGTCGCGGCAAGCCCCTCCTCGCCGCCCGCCGACCCCCAGCCGTAGCCACAGCGCCACCGCCTTCCCCCGCCGCAGACGGCTAGCTCCTGGGCGGCCAGACCCATTCGTACCAAGCGTATCCCACCAACCGTGGGACCCAGATCGACGGGGTACAGTTCGACCTCAATGGGGCATCACTCGACGGGTGGAGTTGGAGATCAGCAGCCCTAACCCAGGAGCACTTATGATGGGCGACAGCGGGGAGGACTTGCAGAGTGAACCCTGGATCGATCGTTCGCTGCCGCAATCGGGACTGGGTAGTCATCCCCGCCGACACCGATGAGGTGTGGGTCCTTCGCCCTCTCACGGGGACCGCGACGATGTCGTGAAGGTCCACAAAGAGCTCGTGAGTTTGGTCGGCTACGAGCTCGCATTGGAACGCGTCTCGCCGGCCTCGTTCCCGCTGCCCACGGTCGAGGCCGAGCTGGCCGTGGCGCTCGAGCGCAGCCATGACCTGCGGCAATGCCGCCTTCAGCCGCGTGCCCCACATCTCGTCCATGGGCTTCCACATCCGCGTGAGCGCCGTGACCAGCTCGGGACCGTACCGTGGTTGCCGCCGTCGTTGCCGCACTCGACGGCTCGCACCCCCAACCACCACCACGCGCCCCCCGAGCCGCACCCTGCGAGAGCGCATGCGCACCAACCAGCTCGCATAGGAGCGGTTGTACCCCGTCATGGCGACACACTCGTCACGCAGGCCTGTGCCACCTCCCGTGCTGCTCGCCCGGTATCGCGCTGCAAACGCCGTCACCACCACTTGTCGCTCAGCCGTCCACAGCCTCATCTCCACATCCCTCTCCGGCAGCCCTCATCCCCTTACTGCCTTCGAGTGGATTCTTTTGTGAGATTCTTATGTGAGGCAACGATCCCGCTTCGAGTAGATTCTTCGTGAGTCAACGCGCAGTCTTGACAGGCAGCGGATTGCTTGTTAGATTGTGCGCCGGGCTACGGAAGTACGTAAGCATTGGAGTGGGGAAGGGGAGCATTCTCCAGTTTTGAGTGGAGGATTAATGGCTCCAGGTTTGTTGCTTTCACGCGCGGGAAGGCGGTTTGCGCCAACCAGGGGCTTTGTGCTGCTTGTTGCGACAGCTGCGCTTTTTTCCAGCCTTACCCCCGCGGAGGCTGCTGATCCCCTGGCCGAAGCACGCTTGAGGATCCAAGGCAATCGGCTTACCATCTACGCCGATTCCCAAACCACCGATGCCGAGCAAGTGATCAACGTCGGCGAGCGGGCAAGGGTGAGGACTTGCTACGGCGGAGAGCAGGTTGCCTGCGGCTCGGTTTTGCCGGGCGATCCGCGGGTTGCGGGCTTCGAGGTTCGTGCCGAGCTTTCGGGTCCGGAACTCCCCGAACCGCTTCCCATGTCCACCGTCCCAGGTGGCTCGTTCCTCCTTCCCGCTTTCCAGCAGCACGGTGACTATCGGCTGGATAACATCAGACTCGTCGAGGTCGCAACGGGCCGCACCGTTGGGATGGGGGAGCCGCCCACGGCCGTGCTGCACGTCGTTGAGATCGTGCTCACCTCGGCGAGTGTGCGCGCGCTGACGCTGGCCGAACTCCAGGCGCGTGGGATCGCGCTGACACAAGAAAACTTCCAGGCGTTCAACTTCGCGGTTGGCTTTGCCTTCGGCGACGAAACCGTGGTGATCAATTTTCCCGTTCTCTATACGCAAGGTGGCGAGGTGGAGCCGCTGGACAAGCCAGAGGTCAGCCTTGACGGGCTTCCTAAGGAAACCGCGCGCCGCGTTCAGCGCTGGCAGCCGCCGCGGATTGTGCCGTTCGTGCTGGAGGTGAAAGAGACCAACTACCTCGAGGAGAGGGAGGAGGAGAACCAAAAGCTTACTTTTCCACTTTTTGGTGCAATCGTCATGCCCGGCACCGTGACGTTCCTGAATCAGTTTTTCGAGGCAAAACTGATCGTGGCAAACGGCGCCCCGCAGGGCTCGACGGTTGCCCTTAAGGACGTGCAAGGGGCCATTCGGCTTCCGGGGAGCGGCGCTTTGCGCTTAGCTCGCACCGACCCTCCCGTCTCGCCAGGGCAGCAGGTTCCTGTGGTCCAGGGAAACGGCAGCCGGGTGCTCTCTCCTGGCGAGCAAGGGTTTGCCTCCTGGACGGTTGAGGGGTTGGTGGCCGGAACGCACTCGCTGGCGATAGACATAGCGGGCGAGCTTCTGCGTCCCGGGCGGGACCCGCTGCCTGTTGCGAGCCGCGCCCAGGCGGCGGTGGAGGTCGTGGATGCCCGCTTCAACCTGACGTTCAGCCACCCCGACGTGGTGCGGGAAGGGGAGGAGTACTCCCTTTTTGTGACCGTGACAAACCTCTCTCGCGTTCCACAAAACCAAATCACGGTGCAGCTCCGCAGGGAACACATCACCGGTGCCCACCCTAGTGACGGAGCGGATACCTTCTCGAGGACCATCGAGACGTTAGCGCCCGGGGCTGCCGAGACGCTGGAGTTTCGCCTTATTGCCGACCTCACCGGCAAGGTGGTGGCAGCCACGTTTCAAGCCGACTCCTCTGCTGGCCAGGGGGCGATCTTGCTGCGCACCGGCGTGGGCGAGCTGGGCATCCCGCTTTCGCCTGCGACCCTGGTGCTGCCGCGGTTCACAGAACGCTTAGCGCCGCCGTACACTGCCAGCGATGAGCTGCTGCGTGCCAACGTGCGCCTCTTGGGCCTTGCCTATAGCCTCGCGGTGGCGCCGGCCGGCATGGTTCCGCCTGGGTTGCCCCACGTAACCAAGGCTGACGTGCAGCGGCGCGCGGTTGACCTTGCGGAGGCCGGGCAGCGCACGTTCCTGCAGGAACGATTGTTGGAGTCACTGGAGGTGCTGGCCCTTGATCAGCTTGGCAACCGCCACCCGTTGGCCGAGTTTGATGAGCTGCGGCGCCGTCTCGAAAAGGGGCGAAAAGCCGCCCAGGCGCTCGCCAGCTTGATTAGGGCTGAGCAAAGCCGGTGTGGCCTCGATGCCGTGGAGCTGTTCGACCACTTTGCCGCGACCACCTCGTATGCGCCCCCTTACCTTGCCGCGATGGTTGCTCCCGTTGGGTCCTCGCCTATTCCGGTGCTGGAAATCCGTCGCCCCACCGAGGTGGGCATGGCCTACCTCGCGTATACCGGTGAAGAGGCTGAACGACCTACGCCACTGCGTACCTTGCCTTTCGCAGAGGTCTTGGCAGTGGCCGAACGTGCGGGTGGTAGCACGACAGTGCCGTTCGCCATAGTTGGTCACATCGAGCAGGATCAGGTGTTTAGCGTTTTCCTGCACAACCAGACGGACGGTGAGCAGCGAGGCCGGCTGGTGCTGCTCCTGCCGCAGGGGAGCAGTGGGGATTTCCGCCGCGTGGATTTTGGGCCGGTGAAGGTTCCGCCCCACACCGTGGTGGGTGTGGAGGTCGGTGCCCGCATACCTGGGCCGGACCAAGGTGGGCTGCGGCTTTTCTACCCCGCCACCGGCTTTCCCGTCTCCGAGCAGGGACCCCCGACGGTCAGCTTGGTGGCGCGGCCGCTGTTCCGTCTCATCGGGGCGGTACAGGACTTCGGCATGCCGGACCGCTACGGCAACGGGGTCTCCTACCTGTTCAACCGCCCGCCGGCCAGAGACGGCGCCGAGGATGCGTCGAACTACGAGATCGTTTCCACTTTCGACGGTTTGGACGTGAACGGCCAGCAGGTGCACCGCGTGGCAACCTGGGTGGGGAAAGCCGCCTTTCAGCAGAGCAACGGCCGAGTGGTGAACGTGCGCTTTGCGGCGCCGATAAGCCCGCTGTTGGCGCCGGACGGCAGCCCGCTCGTCCGCCCCGAGCACCGCATCAACACCCCCGCGATCCGTGACGCCTGGGGTGAAGCGCTCGCCGCCGACGTGCCTCCCGTAGTGGTTGAAACGACTCCCCGGCATTACGGTGGCCTCGTGGACGGGCGGGTGCTGCGCGGCAGCGGTGAGCCTGTTGCAGGTGCCAAGGTGCAATTGCTGCGGACGCGCTGGCAGGATGGATTTTCGGAGGGGCGCTACGTGCTCGACTTGGTAGCAGAAACCACCACCGACGCTGATGGCCTTTTTTACTTTGACTTCGTCGAGGAGCCGCACCCAGACGCAAGCGTTCAACGCCAGTTTACTTTGCGTGCCACTGTGCCTCCCGGCGACGATCCGCTCACGGAGCCCGGGGCGGTGGAGGAGGTGTCCTCGGTCATCCGGCAGCAGGGGCGGCTTGCTCATGTGAACATCGCGCTGCTTGGTCGCGGCACGGTGCAGGGCAAACTCGTTTACCTCGATACCGGTGAACCGGTGAACGGCGGCGAGGTGACGGTTGTGAGCATGCTCTTCTCCGAGATGCGAACGGCTCGCGTCGCCGCTGACGGCAGCTTCACCTTCGCAGGGGTGCCGGTCGGTCCGCTCACGCTTACCGGTCGCGACCCCGAGGGACGACGAGCCTACGCGACGGTGGGGCTGGAGAAACCGGGGGCGGTGGTGGAGGTTCGCCTGGAGATCCAGCGCAGCCCGCCGCCCGGGAGCGGCACCGTGATAGGCAAGGTGTTGCGTCAGCGCGCCGGCACGCCTGCCCCGCCGCCGGAGCCCGCCGTTGGCGCGCGGGTTGCCATTTACAGTGAAGGCCATTTCATCGCTGAAAGAACTGCGGACAACTCCGGTGCCTTCCGCTTCTCGGAGGTTCCCGCCGGGAAGGTCTCCGTGCAGGCCGCTGACTGGGGCGTGTCGCGGACCCCGGTCCTCCTCGACCTGATTCTTGCTGCCGACGAGACGGTCTCTGTCACGCTCACGCTTCCGGAGTCCACCCCCCGCGTGGTTACTGGGCGGGTGTTGTTCCTCGACCCGATCACCAACACAGCGATGCCGGTGCAGGGGGCGGTGGCGTTCATCAAAGGTCCGGGGGTATTTGCGTATACGGAAGCCGACGGCACCTACCGCATTGAGGGGGTGCCGACGCAAGGGATCGGCGAGAGACCCTACCTGGTAACCGCAATTGACATGGCGCGCACGCTGCAGGGAGAGGTGCTGCTGCCGCCGATCACCGATGCCTCGCCGGAAGTTGTCGTTGCCCAGGACATCGTGCTGCGGGAGACGCGGGGGGCGGTGGAAGGGGTGGTGCTCGATCCCTTGGGTAGGCCGTTGGGCGGTGTTTCCGTGGTGCTGTGGCGGGCTGGGGCACCGATGAAAGAAGTGGTCTCCGACGGCAACGCCAGCTTCTTTTTCGACGATGTGCCCATTGGGCAGGTAAAGCTTATCGCCCATGTGGGCGATGGCCTGCAGCCAGGTCGTGTTGGCTATTTTGGTGAAGCCGAGGCGACGGTCGTTTACGGCGGCCACAAGGCCTTTGCCACGGTGCGCTTGCGCGGCTCCGGAGTGGTGCTGGTGAAGACGAGGACCGCTACCTCCACCGGCATCCTCACGCCGATCTATTACAAGCCTACGTGCTACAGCGAAGCTGAAAAAAGGATCAGGATCAAGGGCGCATACATCGAGTCCTCCACCGACCAAAACGGCGAGCTGGAGCTTGTCTTGCCCGTCGGTGAGTTCGAGCTCGTCGCCTACAACCCGTTCCACGGCAGCAAAAAGATCAACTCCGCCATTGACTTTGCCGGCCAGGTTCGCACGCTTGAAGTGGTATTTGAAGACGCATCCACCGTCACTGGGCGGGTGGTGGACGTGGACGGTATGACCCCCTTGCCGAACGTCGAGGTCACGCTCAAGACCGAAAAGCTGCTGCCGCAAAAGCAGCGCACTGACGGCCAGGGGCAGTTCCGCTTCGAGCTTGTACCCAAGGGCAACGTCGAGGTCTCGGTCGATGGGACGGTCGGATCGCTGCGCCGCGTCGGCGTTGCGTACGGTGCCGTGACACAGGGCGGGCAGACGTTGGATCTCACCGTGGTGATGAAGGCCCAAGGGACAATTGCCGGCCGTGTGGTTGAGCGCCTTGGCAACGAACTCGTCCCCCTGCCATACGCGCAGTATTACGTACGGGAAAATTCCTTCCCGTTCCGCCGCCTCCCCGCCGGTGACCAATGGTACACCGCTGGCGCCGACGGCACGTACACGGTGTCGCACGTGTATGCAGGCCGGGTGACTGTGGTGGCGCGCGACAGCCGCCAGCTCGAAAGGCAAGGCTGGGCGGCTGTGACCATCACGGCTGATTGGGAGACGGTGCAAGCGCCGGACATCGTCGTGTCCGCAGCGGGTTCCCTCGGGGTCGTCGTCCGCGACCCGCAAACCGGGGGGGTGGTGCCCGACTGCCAGGTAAAGCTCCAGGAGGGGGGCTGGAACGAGAACGATGTGGCTGTGACGGTGGCGGACGCAGAGGGCCACGCTTTCTTTGACGCTCTGGAAGTGGGAAGAACCTATTTCGTGTACGTGTTTCACGCCCCCAGCGGGCGGAGCGGGAGATCCGGCGAGTTGCGCCTGACGAGCGGCGGCCAGCGGCTAGAAACTACCATCTACCTGCAAAGCCGCGGCGAGATTCGCGGCACGCTTTACGAAGACGAATCTTTGCTGGTGCCGGTGGCGGGCGCTACCGTGCAGCTCGTTGGAGATACACCGGGAGGCCCGCTCAGGGCGCTGGCCACCACAAGCGGTGCGCCGGAGTCCCGGGGGCGTTTTGTGTTGGCGGGCATCCCCGAGGGCAGCTACACCCTCGAAGCTGCAGCGCCCACCTCGCCGAGGCGGGCAAGTGCTGCGGTTCGGCTCACTGCCACCGCGCCAATTGCCGACGTGAACCTGGTGCTTGAGCCTGTCCAGGACCTGTACTTTCGCCTTTTTGAAAAGCTGCGCGCCGGCGATCGCGAGGTTGACCCATCCAGTGGCCTCTTCAGTGTTGGGCTGAGTCAATCTGGCTATGATTTCTCCCAGTTGCAGCCGGCAATTGCCTACCCAGGACACGCGTTCCGTTTCCCGGATGTTTTGGTGACACGGCGGACGCAGGTGAGCGCGCAGGAGCTTTCCGGCGAGCGGCGCACCGCACGCGTGGCTGTCCGCGACACCAGTTATCTCCGCAGCTTGGGCGGCAGTGGCACCGCCACCGATCCTTACCACCTGACGCTTTCGCCCAAGGGGGTTGTAACAATCACGGTGAAAGATAGCACGGGGGCGCCCGTTCCCGGGGCGCAAGTGACGCTGGCTTCGGGGGGCGAGGTCTTCTCCTCTGTCACCGCGGAAGACGGCACCGTGGGTTTTTGGGCGGTCTCCGCGGGGGAGGTCGCTGCCTCGGCTACTTGGCCGCTCCACAAATTCGGGGGGATTGCGCGCGGCACGCTCACGTACGACGACGATGTCATCGAGCTGAACGTGACGCTTGGCCCCGCGGTTTCGGCCCACGGAATCGTGTACCAACCTGTTCCGGACGACCGTTACCACGGCGATCCCGGCACGTTGGTTCCGGCGGAAGGCGCGATCGTCGAGATAACCGACTCCCGCGGGGAGCGGCAAGCGATCGTCACCGGCGCGGACGGCGGTTACCGCTTCAACGTGTTGCCGACGGGCCCTTTCACGGTTACCGCATGGAGCGCTTCCGGACAAGCATGGCGTTCCATCACCGGCACGCTCCATGGGCCTGATGGCTTCGACAACGAAATCCCTCCCCTGATCCTTGACGCGGCTCCGCCGCGCGTTGTCTCGCTCACCCCGCCACCGGGCATGGAGGAGGTTTCCCGCACCGCCGTAGTGGAGATCGTGTTTTCCGAACCGCTTTTTCCAGGCATAGCTCCCGACGGTCAGCCCTCTTCGCCCTATTTCCAAACTCGATCCGCGTCAGGAGCGACACCGGTGGGAAGTTGGAGCACGGCAACAGACTCGCTTGGGCGGCCGGTGGTAAGGTTCACTCCCAGCGTGGCGTATGAGAACTCGACCGTTTACACCGTTACCATCGTGGGCGGGCCAAACGGCGTGCGCGACCGCGCAGGGCGGCCGCTTACCGAGCGTGGCAACGTGGCCTCCAACTTCAAGACTTCGGACACGGTCGGTCCGGCTGTGATTGCCACCGATCCGGATCTCTCCCGTCCGGTGGATCCTACGAAGCCCATTCGCTTCGACTTCAACGAGGCGGTGTTCGCCAGCGACGAAAACCTCGACGGCGATGGGTTTGAAGACGCGGCCGAGCTTTACTGGGAGCGCGACAGCGCAGGTGTGAGGAGTTGGCAGCCGTTGCCGGCAAGCCTTTCGCTCACCCGCTCCGGCTACTCGGCGAGTGTTACTCCGAGCCAGGGCTTGGACCTTTCTGGCGATACGTTGCGGCGCAAGGTAATCGTCGGCAGGCTTAAGGACGCCCACGGCAACGTGATGGAACCGCGGGAGTGGGTGTTCAGGATTTACGATGCCAATCCTCCGGTGATTGCCGTGCCGGCGGCGCCTGGCACGCCTCCAGGCCAGCTTACCGTCGGGGGGGCCTACGCGATTGTGCCGACGATCGTTGCCGCCGATGAGATGTCGCCGGCCAACCCGGCTGGTGACCTCGAACGCGTGGACTATTTCCTGAAGGATCCTCTAGACCCGTCGAACCCCACAAAGCCCGCCTACTCGGCGCGCAGCTTCCCGTTTGCTTACAGCTTTGTGGCGGTCTACACCGGTGATGGAACGGCGCCGAGTCCTTTTCGGGTGTGGGCGCGCGCCGTTGACACCAGCACCAACCAGAGCGCGCCGGTTCTTGTGGAGATGGAAGTCTTGCCCAATGTACCGCCGACCATCGGAAACGTGAGCGCGGCTGCTCTTTCTCCTGTGGCGGGCACGTTTTACGCTGGTTCTACCGTTCGCGCGACGGTGGCTGGGCTTGCCGATCAGGATGGCGCGCAGCTCATGCTCGTGGTGGAGCTTTGGCAGGAAGGGGGCAGCTCACCGCTTTCTGTTTCACCCGGCAGAGCGCTGCAGCGCCCGAGTTCAGGGGATTGGACGAGTCTCGCCCCGCAAACCTTCGACTTTAAGCTGCCGATCACGCTTGCCGAGGGCACGGTGCTGTTCTTCCGTGCCAGGGCGACTGATCAGTACGGCGCGACGGCGACGCTCGAAAGCGAGCGGTTCGCTGTGGCCGACGATGCGTTGCCACCGATGGTTGACTCCATTGTGGTGCGCTCCGTGACAGGTGGTGCGGGAACGTTGTTCCACATTGGCGATGCGATCACCGTTGAGTTTCGGGCGCGGGACGCGGAAACTGCCGTGCAGCAGGTGGAAGTTGCTTTCGATGCAGTGTTTGCTGCGCCGCAGACAGCCACGCTGGTGCCGGGTAGCGCAAACCTCTACCGCACGGGCACGCTTACAGTACCGAGCACAGTCACCGCGGATACACCGATCGTTGTGACCGTCACGGCGAGGGATCACGGCGGCAACAGCGGCACAGCGAGCGCGGAGTTTCACGTTGCTCCGACGTCGGATCCTACCGCTCCCACGGTGGAGTGGATCAGTCCTTGGCAGGGAGCTCCGTGGCCAGCCGCGTACGACTCAGTGGTGGACGCCGCTGGTACTGCGCTGCTTTTGCGTGTGCACGTCCGCGACACGAGCCTCGACGACAACGGCCAAACGGTGCCAGGCGCGATTGCCGAGGTGCAGTTCCGCGGACCCGTGAGGTCGCCGCAAGGCATCATTGACCTGGCGCAGGAATGGAGTGCCGCCTCGCTTCTCCCCGGGTCCAGCGTAACGGGCGGGGGCACCTACCAGCTCCTGTGGCGTGTCCCCAATCGCATCCCGGCGGGAACGCGCATCCCCTTCGAGGTGCGGGTGGCGGATACCGGCGCCAAGGTTACTTTGCGCCTTGTAGAGCTTGTGGCGCAACCGGCACGCAAGGTGTACGAAGGCGTACAAACCGCGGTTCAGCCGAACGATCCTATGCAAGCGGCGGACGGTGCGGCGGAGGGAGTGCTCTTCCTCCTCGACGGCGCGACGGTCAGCCTTTACCCGCCCAACGACGGGGTCCGCCGTTTTGCCAGCGTCGTCCTTCACCCGGGTGGGACGATTGATGCTGCGGGAGGGCTTTCGGTACGGGCCAGTGTCTTGACCGTGCCCGAGATCACCTCGTACGCTTCTTCCACCCTCTACTACCCGCTGGAGCTCGAAGCTGCCGACCTCTTGGCTGTGGGTGCTGGATGCTCCGTTTCGGTTTCCTCGCGCGGTTTGCTCGGTGCAGGGTCCGGGGTTTCCGTGGCGTTGCCAGGGGAAACCGCTGCCGCCCCCCTTGCCGGTGGGTCGCACGGCGGGGCGGGTTGGTTTGGATCGCCGGAGGGGGGATGGAATCGCGCCGTGCTCAACGAGCCTGGGAGCGTCTACGACTCGGTCCGGCAGCCTTCTCTGCCCGGGGGCGGGGGTGGTGCCGCGGCGGGGTGGCAGGGGGGCACGGGTGGTGGTGTTTTGCGGCTCAACGCTTCAGGAGCGGTCGTCCATCTTGCTGGGGCAATTGTGGCGGATGGCGCGGCACCGCCGGGCTGCGGCGGAGCTTCGCAAGCGCTGGCGGGCGGTGGAGCCGGAGGCAGCATCTTTCTCCAGGTTGGCCGTCTGGAGGGGACGGGGCGCATCTCGGCCAACGGTGGTCATAGCTGCAGCCCTAGCCGTAGCGGTGGAGGCGGTGGCGGGCGAATCGCCACTTACTACCGCGAACTTGGCGACGACTTCGATTTTTCCAGTCAGGTCACCGCGCATGGTGGGGACAACGGCTTCAACGACCCTGGCAGGCGCACCGCTTGGGGAGGGCCGGGAACTGTTTACATTGAGCAGCTCCAAGAACCCGGAGGTGAGCCGAGTGGCATAGGTTTGCTTTCTGTGCGGCATGCCTCGGACCTGCGCGCGGCGGTGACCCCGCTTCCCGCTCTCGGCAGCGGTGAGGTGGTGGACATCGATGCTTTCGCCGGGAAGGTCACGCTGACTGCGGCTGAGGCGCTCGGGACCGTGGTCGGGGAACGGCTCGTCTTGGAAAGCAGCCGTGGCGAGAAGGTGGGCTCGTTCGCGGTGATCGCTCAGCGGCGAATTGCAGAAGCAGGTTCTCGCCGGGTCGAGCTGACCGTTGCGGGCAACGTTAGCGAGCTTGAGGCTGCGCGTGCTTTGCTTCTTGCCGGGGAGCGGGTGCTCTTCCATGGCCTCAACCGCTACGCGGCTGTCACCGTTCACGGAAGGGCACGTCTTGTCTGTGCTGACGACATTGAAATCGGTGGCGCCGATGTTGGCACCCCTGCCCTCAACGATCGCGCCAGTTTTGCCCTCGATGCAGCGGCACGCGTGCTGCTGCGAGGGGAGCAACCAAACATTGCCGTCAACTCCTCCGTGGGCGCTGGGAGCGATGTGCGCGGTGGTGCCACCATTGACCTCGCCTGGAGCGCAGATGACCCGCTTGGAATTGCAAAGGCGGTGGAGTCCCTGCCGTTTGCGGTGAACCCCACGGTGCGCGTTTTCACCGAGGAACCACTTGCGATCACAAGTGGTGCAAGCCCAACGCAGGTTGTGGTGCCGTGGACCGCCGAACCCGGCCCGGTGAGTTATGCGGTGGAAGTCGTTGACGTTGCCGGCCGCAGGAGCAAGAAGGAGTTGCGGTGGAACGTGCTGCCAAACGGCGCCCCGAGCGCGGCACTCCGCCTCTCCCCGGAAGTCGTGCTTCCGCTCAAGGCCGGCTACCCGGCGAAGGTGCTGGTCCACGCCGAAGATCCCGAGGGGCTTGCCTCCGCCACGCTGGCGGCGAGCGGGCCGGTTCGCGAGACCACGCAAGCGAAGGCGCTTGCCGGCACCAGCGCGGACGTTGAGTTTGTGGTCAACACCATACCGGATGCCGATGGCACGACCCCGGTCGTGGTGCAGGTCGTGGTGAGCGATCGCTCCGGTGCCACATTTACTAGCGAAACGCTGCAGATTCCGATCGTGCCCAACGAGCAGCCGCAGTCGTCCTTGTCCCTGGCCACCGGACAGCCGAGCGCGATCCTGCCTGGGCGCTCAACTCAGGTGGTGGTGCATGCGGAGGATCCGGACGGGGTGGCGAATATCCAGCTTCGGGCAGAAGGTCCAGCAACCGAGCCGGTGCAGGCCTTTGCTCCGCCTGGAGCCCCAGCCCAAGCCGATGCGACCTTCACTGTCACGGCACAAGCGAGCGCACCGGCCGGTCCCATCACGTTGGTGGCGACCGTTGCCGACAAGACAGGCCGCATGGGTGACAGCCTCCCCTTGGTTGTCAGCGTGGTGGAGGACCAACCGCCCTCGGGATCCTTGGAGGTTACCCCAGGAGCGGGCGTTTATCCCAACCATAACATTTCCGTTTCGCTCTCGCTTGCGGACGACAACGGGTTAGCGAAGGTCACCGTCTTGGCCAGCGGGGCGTTTGTGTGGCAGGAGGAGATGGCGCTTTCTGGCACTACGGCCACGCCGACCGTCACCACCCGCGTGCCGGTTGCCGCTGCGGGCGGCACCAACGCCACGGTTGCTGCCACGGTGGTGGACAGCTTTGGGCACGTGGTGACGCTTGCGCCTGTCTCTGTGCCGATCCTTGCCGACAGCACGCCGCCGCAAGTGACGAGGCTTTCCCCGGCGGATGGCACGGAAGTGACGTCAGGCGCAACGGTTGACTTCCGCTTTGACCTGCGGGACGAGGTGGTCGCAAATCAAGTCACGCTCACGGTGGACGGCAACCCCGTGGACGTCTCGCTGCGGAACGTGCGGTTGCCTGGCGACATTTGGCAGGCGGAGGCGGTGGCGCTTGGCTGGCGGGCGCCAGAAGTCTCGTCCTCCCGGGCGCTGCGCTTTGTGTTCACTGCCACCGATGCGGCCGGCAACCAAACGAGGCATGAGGGAAGCATCACCGTCAATCCGCTCGTGGATCCCACCGCTCCCAAGGTGGCCATTTCTTGCCCCGTCAACGGCAACGCGGTCGTGGGCGGTGTGCCCATCACCATCACCTTCACGCTTGAGGCGATGACCACCGTCAACCCGAGCAACCTCATTCAGCTGTACAACGTGCTTGTTGACGGGACCACGATCTTCACCCAGACTGGGGTGGACAAACAGAAGTTGCAGACGACGTACGTGTGGACACCGCCTGCAGATGCGCCCCGCGGCCAGAAGTACCTTGTGCGCATTGAGGCGCGTGACTATGCCGGCAACGTCGGCTTTGACGAGGTGTCGCTTGTCGTGCCGGATGTTCCGTCAGAGAACGTGCTGCGCTCAGGTGGCACGCTCTCTTCCAGCTTCAACGGCAAGGCGTTGGTGCTGGCCCAGGGAACCTTCACGGCCACGGAGGCCTTGGACTTTGCCGAGCTGACCCTGCTCCAAGGCGTTACCCTCCAGGGTACGAGCGGCCAGCCGCTGCGTATCACCACGGGTGGAACCCTCCGCCTGGGCTGCGGCGCCAACTTGGACGTTTCTGGTCTTGGGTACTCGGGTGGGTATCAGGGTCATGCGGATGGGTTTGCGCCTGTGGGTGTGAGTGGATCGAAGCCGGATGCTGGGGGCAGTCACGGGGGGGTGGGGATTGGTGGGGGAGGGAGTGGTCCGGCGGGTGAGGTGTTTGACAGCGTGTATGAGCCGGGTCTTGGGGGAGGTGGTGGGGCGTTGGACTGCTCGTCGTGCAGTGGGAACGGGGGCAATGGTGGTGGGGTAGTGGTGTTGGAGGGGGGGGCGTTGGTGTTGGACGGTGAGATTCGGGCGCGGGGGCAGGGTCAGGACAACACATACAAGGCGGCGGGTGCGGGAGGGGCGGTTGTGGTGCGGGCAGGGGAGGTGCGTGGGGTGGGGAGGGTGGATGTTTTGGGAGGGGACTACACCAACCGTGGGAGCGGCTCCAGGGGGGTGGGGGGTGGAGGGCGTGTTGCGTGGTACGTGGACAGGTTTGTGGATTTTGACCCGTGGGAGCGGAGCGTGGCTTGGGGAGGGGCGTACATCTCGGGTGGGACGGCGAGGCGGTTTGCCGGTGCGGGGACGGTGTATGTGCGAGGGCCGGATGCCGTGTACGGGGATTTGCTTGTGGACGGTCGAGGGGGTGGGGCGATTCCGGTGTTGGGGGAAACGTGGCTTCCCGGCATCGGCACTGGGATTGTGGGCAGCGTGACGGCTGACGGGCAGAATCCGGCTGATGCATGGATCGAGCCGCAGGATCCGGCTGCGCAGTTTTCGCTGGGGGTGGTGGGGATGTGGGTGCGGGTGGGGGGTGCGGACTACCGGGTGGGTGCGCAGGCGGACCGGCGGCGCCTTTTGCTTGAGGGTGCGGCGGGGCAAGTGAACGTTGGCGATGCCTACCAGGGCGTGTACAAGTTCGACCGGATCACGGTGAAGGGGGGCGCGAAGCTGGTGGTGCCGGATCCGGCGGAGGTGGGCAACGTCGTGGTCGAGAGCGGCTCTACGCTGACTTGGTACAACGACGAGGCGCCCACGATCGATCCCAGCAAGGTTACGATCAGCGCCCATGACGGCTTCTTCTGGGTAGCGGGGCAAGCCGGCGCAGCCTCGGACGCCGACGGTCTCAAGCCGGCGGCCACGCTGCGCAACCTCACGACGCAGGCCACCACGGCGGTGACGCTCGCGGCCAACGGATCCTTTGCGGCCACCAAGCTCACCGGCAGCGCCGGTGATGCCATTGAGCTCGAAGTGAGCGACGCCCACCCGTCGCCCCGCACCACCAAGCTGACGGTGGGCGCGCTTCCGGCCAACGCAGCGCCGCCGCAGTGGGCCGCCGACCTCCAGGCGCGCATCACGCTCTCACCCGTGGATGCCACGGCGTGGCGAGTACGAGGTTCCGCGGGCTCTGTGGCGGATCCCGAGCCTCCCATTCGGGTTACGGCAAGAAATACCCGTACCGGCGCCCAGGCCGAAACCTCCGCGGCCGCCGACGGGTCGTTCGAACTTCTGCTTGCCGCCGCCGAAGGCGAGGGGATCGAACTCGTCGCCAGCGACGGGCATCCGCAACCCCTTGCGGCCGTGGTCGGCGGGATCATCATCCCGGCCAACGCGCCGCCCGTAGTTGACCCCTCGCGCATCGAGCTCTCTGCCCACGACGGCGCCTTCTGGATAGCGGGGCAAGCCGGAGCCGTGAGTGACCTCGACGGCATCGCGACGGCTTCGGTGATGAACGCGAGGACGGGTTCCTCCTGGCCACTCGCCTTGCCCGCCGACGGTTCCTTCGCCCCGGTGCAGCTTGCCGGCAGCGCCGGAGACATCATCCAGCTCGTTGCGACCGACAAGGGCACGCCCGCGAAGACGACGGTGGCCGAAATTGGCCCGCTGCCCGCCAACGCCTCGGGGCCGAAGGTGAACCGAAGCTTGCTCAACTTGGCTCGAGACGGGGATGAGGGTTGTGGCCAACTTCGCCTGGTTGGGGCTGCCGGTGTCTTCGAGGATCCCAACCCGCCCTTCAAGGTGACGGTGACCAACCAGCGCACCGGACGGCAGTGGAACGTGGCGCCTGCCCCCAACGGTTCGTTTGCCGTCGCGCTGGAGGGCAGCGGCGGAGACGGCTTCACGCTTGCCGTGACCGATGGGCACCCAAACCCGCTCACCGCCAGCGAAACCCTGGCGCTGCCGGCTAACCGCCCGCCGGTTGTGGACGTGGCGCAGGCTAGCATCGAGTACTGGGAAAGCGGCGAGGGCGGCTCAGCGTTCGTGATCAAAATCCCCGCCGGGGCTGTGACCGACCCGGACAACAACAGGGTTGCGATCACCGCCATAAACCAGCGCACGGGCGTGGAATCGGTGGGCAGGTTTGATTGTTCCGGCGCGGAGGTCTGGCTTTTCCTGGAGGCTGGCAATGCAGAACTGGCTTCCCGTTCAGGCGACATTGTGGAGCTGCGGCTGGTGGATGATGACACCCTAAACCCGCTCACCACCACCGTTGTCCTGGGTCCCCTGCCCAACACCCCGCCCACTGTCAAGGGGCATCTGATCTCGCTGCTGCCCCTCGGCTTCGGCTTCCAGGTGGCGGCGCGCCCGGGAGCGGTCGAGGACCCCAACCCGCCGCTTTCTGTGGTGCTGCAGAACGAGGCCACCGGTTGGACCTCGACGCCGATTGCGGTCGAGCCCGATGGGTCGTTTTACGCCCGCATCGAGGGCAGTAGCGGCGACGAGATCACCATGGTGGCGACCGACGGTTGGCTGCAGGATCCCGCGTCCACTGAGGCCATCTCGCTGGGCTTGTTACCCGGCGAAGGTGTGCAGACCACCCTCTACTCGCTTGCCGGTCACACCGTGAGCGCAATCAAAGACGACTTCTTCATCCTCGACGGCGGCAGCGCGCTCGGTGAGCTGGATTGGAACTCCTCGCCGCCGATCCTGAGGGCGACTTATCCCGGTCTCGTGCACGCCCGTGACGTGGTGTTCAACCTCAAAGCTCAGCGGCCGATGGCGCTCGACGGAGGCAGCCTGGTCGGCTGGCAGCAGGACGCGGGAGGCCCCTGGCAGCCGGTGGCATGGCCGCTCTCGCAGGGCACGCTGACCCATGGCGAGGCGCTCGGCGATGCGCTCGTGGTGGTGGCCGAGGAGGCCGAAGGGATCGCGCTGTTGCGCGTCACCGAGCCGCTATTCGATCAGGCGGGCTGGCTGCCCGACTGCGGCGACGCGGTGCAATCCGTCACGCTGCCCGGCACCGTGGGCCTCCGTTCCCTGGCTCTCTTGCCTGCGCCCAATGCAAGCGTTGCCGTGCTCGTTGACGATCCACTGGGTGAGCTCCGTATGGCGAGCGTCGCCGACCCGGGCGCATTGGTGGCGGGCGCTGCCCTCGATTTGCCCGGTGGTGGTGTGCCCACCTGGGGGTCCTGGCAGAACGGGGAGCTGCTCGTTGGCCGCGCCGATGGTTCGGTGGACGCCTACCGGTGGCGGGAAGGCGGCATGGACTTGTTGGCCTCGTGGCGGCCGGCTTCGGGTTCCGTGAAGGGCGCGGCATTGATGGGTCGCCAGCTCTGGGCCTTGCTCGACGGGGGTGTGCTGCAGCAGGTGGACTTCAGTGACCCCGCGCAGCCGCGCATGCTCGGTGAGCTCCAACTCGATGGCCCGCCGTTGGCTTTCCAGGGCGAGTGGGGCCTTCTGCTGGTCTCCACCGCAACCAGCCTTGTCGAAGTCGACGTGCAGGTGATGCCACCGGCGTTTGCGCCCCATCTCACTGCCTGGGGCCATGGGACTGGGGGGAGCTTCGTCTACGCTCCGAGCATTTCCGGAGGCGGCGAGTGGCGGGTGGTGCGCTGGGGCTATACTCCGCCGGGCGACTACTGCTGGGCGACCACGGTCCAGGTCGCGGAGGAAATCACGCAAGCGCCCACACTCCAGGCCCGCGCGGATGGCGTTATCGGCCCGCCGTTTACCCCGAGTTCCTTATTGCTGCGCGACTTTGACCAGAGCAGTGGCCCGTGGTTTGCGATATGGGGCGCCCGGCCCGAGCGGGCGTGCAGCGTCAATCGCGGCGCCGAAGGGAGCGTGTACGCCGGAGACTGGACGTGGTGGCGGGACTGGCAGGCCACTGCGGTGAGCGGGCAGCCCGGTGTGGATTGTGTTTTTGAGGACGGCCAACCGCGCCACGTTCACCTCGCCACCGCTGGTCCCGTCGCGGGCTTGTTCAGCGGCGAGGGTGGCGGCAGCTTGCTGGTTGTGGGCGCTGGGGTTGAGGAGTGGGACCTGAATCCGCAATCGGGCGGCGAAGTGGCGAACCCGCACCTGGTGCGCCAGATCGAGCTTTTCGGCGCCGACGACGTGGCGGCAGCAGCACGTGCCGCGCTTTCGGGCATCCCCTCGCTGGTGCTGGCCGCGAACAGCCCGGGGCGCATTGCCGTTTTGCATCTGGATGCTGCACGCACCGTGGTGGCGGATGGTGTCGCGTTGCCCGCGCTGGACGGGACAATTGTTGCAATTGCTGCGGACGAAAACGCACGGCTGTGGGTGCTGACCGACTCGCCCAGCGGGGCGAGGCTGTACCGCTACGACATCACGGAGCCCACGTCACCCGCGCTGCTGGGCCAAATGGCGCTGCCCACCGGTGCGCCGGCTTCGGCCTTGAGCGCCGCTGCGCCGGCGGACAGTCCGAGCTGGGCCATTGTCCTGCGGCGGGGTTGGGGCGTCGAGGTTTATGACGAGAACCTCATCCAGCGTGCAGCGCTGCCGCTGCCTGGCGATCCTCAGGGCGTTTTCGAAAACCGTGTTGCGCTTGGCGATCTCGGGGTGGCGGTGCTGACCGGCCTCCCGTCTTCCCCCACGGCCATGGTGGTGGACAGCAACGGCTCGTCGCCCGGCCGCGCTGTGGGCTTCACTGATGGCGGCGAGGTGCTGACGCCCGACGGGGTTGTCATGTTCGGGTCCACGTTTGGCCAGACCTGTGCGTCCGCAAACCCCATCGGTTTCTCACCCGCAGCGCCAGACCACCGCGCCGGCCGTCCTTACCGAGCACGCGTGGGGTCGCCGATGAGGGTGCGCAAGACATTCCCATGGCTGCGGGGGAGCGTGCGCAAGTGAGGGGTCGGCAAAGCCGGTTGTCATCTGCGCTCATCGGCGCCCGCATGGAGGGGACGCGAACTCTTGGGTCCGCCAGTGAGCAGGGGAGTACGCATGCAAGCGCAAGGGATCACGCCTCTACGGTTTGCAAAGTCGGCCTGGCATCTCGCGCTGGTCGCAGGCCTTGGGATCGCTGCTGCCCGCGCGCAGGCGCAGGGTGGCGCGCAGCTTTTCCCGCAGCCGTTCGTGGTGGAGCACCGAATCATCCAGGTGGATGCCGATGGCAGCACCTTTGAGGGTGCGCCGGTAACCGACTACTACGGCGGCGTGTGGATCGTTTCGGTGCGACCCGACGGCAGCCGAACGGTCGTTGACTTTGCACGGCGCGAGATTACCGAGGTGCGCCCGGGACAGGGCACGTACTCGGTGCTTAGCTTCGATCGTCTCGCGGAGCTCACGCAGCGGCTGCGGCGGGCCGAAAGCGGCGCGCCGGCGCTGCCACAGCGACACGCGGCGCCGCGCGAAGGGGGCGGTGGGGCTACCCCGCGCGTTGAGGAGCTGGCGCCGGGTACGCACGGGCGGTTTGCCGCCGGCAGGCCGCTCGGGGCAGTGGCCGGCAGGCAGGGTGTGCGGGCCTTTCACGCGGTTCTGGACGGCGAAACGGCTGGCGCTGCGCCCGGTGCACCGCTGGAGGTCGAGGTGTGGTTGGACGGGCGGGTGCGGCTGAGCGAAAAGGCACGCAAGACGCTGGCCTCGTTCGAGGGCGAGGTGCTCGATGGCAGCGGGGGGCATGGGCCTCGTGGCCTCCCACGCTTGATGGCGGCGGCGCGCGAAAGCGCCGATGGGGCTTTCCCGGTGCGCACCGCACGAGCCTTACGCGCCCGCGAGGACGGCACTGCGGTCGGCGCGCTGGTTGACGAGGCGGACCGGCTGGAGGTGCTGGCTCAGTTTCCGGTCGAGCTCATCGAGGTGTCGGATGGGCTGCGGCGCGTGCCACACCCGCTGGAGGTGATGGTGGCGTGGGCGGAGCAGGAGGCTGAGCTGACCTCCCGCAGCGCCGGGAAGCGCTAACGGAGGGCAGGACGATGCTGAATGACCACCCCCGGTGCCCCCGTCACAGCGTGCTTGGTGTTGTTTGTGCCTTTACCTCTCTGCGTGCCATGCGGGCGCTCGGCCTTGCTATTTTTGCCCTGCTCGTGCTGCCCTTCACTGGGCAGTCCTCGGTTGCGCCTGGTAGAGACTCATTGACATTACGCCTGCCGCTCACCGACGGCGCGGTGTTCTCCGGCCTGGGGCTTAACAGGGGCGTGCTTGGGAACTCACCCGGTTTCAGCGGGAACGGTGGCGAGAAGGAGGGGTACAGGCAGGGGAACGCCGACCCCGGCAAGCCAGTGGATGTAAGCGCCGACCCTCAGGCCGCCTCGGCGGTGGACGATCGGCCACCAACGGTTGCCATCATCTCTCCCACGGATGGCAGCATCATTGAACACTGTGAGTTGACAGTGTTGGGCAGGGTGAGCGACGACGAGAGCGGAGTCGCTTCCGTGACCGTCAACGACGTTGCGGTTGCGCCGGCTGCCGACGGCACCTTTACCGCGCACGTGAGCCTGTGGACCGTGGATCCTGGCCTGATTGTTGTGCGGGCCGCCGACCGCGCGGGAAACACTGCGGTCAGCACGGTGCGGGTGATCGTCGTCCGGCCAGTGGTGGCACTGCTTGATCCCCTCCCCCACTCGGTTGTTGGCGAGCGCGTGATCACGCTTGCGGGGAATGCCGGCACCGCCACCAGCGTGAGGGTCAACGGGGTGCCCGCTACGGTTGCCGCGGGGCGATGGTTGCTTCGTGATTTTGATCTTGGCGATGACGGCGCAAAGCAGCTCACCATCGTCGCCAGCAACTGCAGCGGCTCCTCGTCGGTGGTGGCGGAGGTGGAACTCGACACCTTGCCCCCGGTCATCACCATTACTCAGCCTTCCGACAAGCAGCTCATGGCCACCCCGACAGTCAGCGTAAGCGGCAACGTGGCCGATGCCCACCTGGAAGGTGTAACGGTGAATGGGATTCCGGCAGCGGTTACAGACGGCCGGTTTTTCGTTGCCGCGGTTCCCCTTTCCGCGGGCAGCAATGCCCTCACTGCAGTTGCCACTGATGTGGTTGGCCACAGCGCGCAGGCTGCGGTCACCGTGCTGCTGAACACGTTGCCGCCCGCCGTCACCATTGACGAACCGGCCGCGGACTGCTTGCCTGCGGGCCAACCTGTGAGGTTGGGAGGTGCCTTATCGGACCCCTTCCCAACGACGGGGCGGGATGGTCAGCCGCCTGCGGTGCGGCTCGAGGTGGAGCCAGTCGCGGGGGCGCCGTTCACCATGGCCGGTGTGCTTTCCGCGGATGGACGCCGGTGGTCGGCCGAAAACGTCAACCTCGGCAGCGGCGACGGCAGCGCGGTGGTCACGGTCATCGCCACCAACGCAATGGGCAACTCCTCTCGGCTGTCGCGGACGTTCCGTCTCGACGCCACCGCGCCCACCATGAGCCTTACACTCGACGGGGCGCCATTCCCGGGCGCCCAACCTGGCGACGCCCCCCAGACCGGCGAGCAGCCAATGCTGCTCAACCGGCCGGTAGCCTTTCGTGCGCTGGCAAACGATGGCGCCGCCGCCCCGCCCGCGGTGGAGCTGATCCTCGACGGTGCTCCCTACACCGCGGGGCAGGTCATTACCGGCGAAGGTGAGCATGTGCTTGTCGCCCGGGCCAGCGACTGCGCCGGCCACCAGGCTGCCATGCACGCGTTCTTTCGCCTTGACCTCACCCCACCAGCGTTGCACTCCACGGTGCCCGGCGAGGGCGCGGTGCTCACCGAGGGTACGACGACCTTCTCGGGAGTTTCCGACCCCGACCTCGCGTCGGCTGTGGTGGGTGGGCAGCAGGCTTCGGTCCGCGGCGGCAACTTCACCCTTGCTCCCTTTCCCTGGGTTGAGGGTGAGAACAGGGTTGCCATCGAGCTCACCGATGCTGCTGGCAACCGTTCTTCCCACACCGTGCGTTTTACCGTGCGCTCGCTTCCGCTTGCGGTTTCCATCGTGGAGAGCGGGCTGCCAATTCCCGATGGCACGGTGTTCACACGCGCGGTGAGGCCGGAAATTCGCGTCAGCGACCCTGCTGCCACCCTCGTTGCTACCTTGAACGGCGCGCCGTTTGCAAGCGGCAGTGCTATCACCGCCACAGGCGACTACCAACTGACCGCCACCGCCACGGACGAGCTTGGCCGCACCGCCAGCGCGAGCGCTTCCTTCCGCGTGGACCTTGAGGCAGGCCCGAGCGTGGCGATCACATCTCCCCAGGATGGCGCGACGCTCGCGGAGCCAATCGTGACCGTCTCGGGAACCGTGAGTGGCAACGCGCCGCGGGTGCGGGTCAACGGCGTGGAGGCGAGTGTTGCCGGCACGGAATTTACCGCCGCCAACGTGCCCCTTGTGCCCGATGTCAGCACGGAGATCGTCGCGGTGGCCAGTGACGCGCAAGGGCGTGTCGCCTCGGACGCAATCACCGTAACCGTGCGCACGAGCGGCCCAAAGGTGCTCATCACCGCACCCCCCGATGGTGCCCTGACCAATCGCAGCAGCATTGACGTGACCGGGGTGGTCGTCGGTGGCGCTTCAGCCACCGCCGATGGGACCGTGACCGTCGCAGGGACGAGCTGGCCGCTCGCGGCCGATGGAACCTTCCGTGCCCTCGATGTGCCGCTGGTTGCTGGCGACAACGTCGTCACTGCCCAGGCGCGCGACGCGCAAGGCCGCAGCGGCAGCAGCTCGGTGCGCGTTACGGTGGATCTGACGCCGCCCACTCTGACGTTGCTCGCCGATGGCCGGCCGCTTGAGGAAGGGGCGACCTTCACGGCGGCGGTGACGCTGCGCGTGAGCGCGTCGGACAACCTTGCTGCTGCGCCGGAGCTGGATGTGCGCTTGAACGGCAAGCCGCTTGCGGCCGTGGATGGGGTTGCCGAGACGCTTGTGGCGGAGGGCGGTGGATACCTCCTGGTGGCCGTGGCACGAGATGTCGCCGGTAACGAGGCGCGGGTTGAGCGGGCATTCAGCGTTGACCTTGGCGGCTGCGCGCTTTCTGATGTCGAGCCGGCGTCGGGGAGCGCGGTGGCTGCGCCGACGGTGACCCTCCGTGGGCGGGCGGGTTCGGCGGCCTCAGTGTCCGTGCGCGTGCGCCGGCCGGGGAGCGATCCGGCGCAGTACGAGGACTACCCCGCCCAGCTCGCCGACGGCACCTTCCTCGCCGGCGACGTGCCGCTGCCCGCAGTAGGCGAAAACGAGCTGCAGCTCCTTTGCGCTGACGCGGGCGGTGGAACTCACAGCCAGGTGTTGCGCATTACCCGCCTGCCCGAGGGGGAGGGGCCGCTCGTGCGCATCACTTCGCCCGCGGCGGGGATCTGGCTTGACGCGGCCATGGTGACGGTCGAGGGCACGGTGTCGGATGCCGCCGCTGCGGTGACGATCAACGGGGTCGCGGCCACCACCGCCGCACAAGCCGACGGCAGCGGCGCTTTCACCGCCACCCTGCCGCTCGTCGAGGGTCCCAACGTGCTGGTCGCGGTGGGGCGGGATGTGGCTGGGCGGGTGGGGAAGGACCGCGTGGTGGTGTGGCGTGACTCCTCCTCGCCGCGCGTGCAGATCACTTCGCCCGCCAACCGCGCCGTCTTGGGTCCGGCCGGTGACGGCGCCGCAGTGGTTGACGTGAGTGGCTTGGTGGACGTGGACGCCGAGCCCAACCTCGCCTCCGTGGTCGTGGCAAGCCCTTCGGGATCGGTGACTGCGACGGTGGACTCAGCTACTGGCGCCTTTTCCGCGACCGGCGTGCCGCTCAACCCCGCCGCCGGGGTGGGTGTGGCGCAGACCATTACCGCCACCGCTTCCGACCGGCTCGGTAATGTGGGGCGCAGTACAGTTGACGTGTTTTACGACCCTGCGGGCCCGGCCATCCGGCTCGCTGTGCCGCCCGATCTTTCCCGCTACAGCGAGGCCTCGCCGGCAAAGATTCCCGTCGCGGGCGAAGTTTGGGCGGAAGAGGGCGCACAGGTTTCGATCAACGGCGCCACGCTCGACCCTGCTTCGCTGGCGTGGGAGGCGGCCGGGTCGCGCAGGCGGGCCGCGTTTTCCGGTGAGGTGGCGCTGCCTGCAAACGACGGTGCCTTCGCCGTCGTTGCGCGGGTGAGCGAGCCAGACGGCAACAGCGCGCAGGACCGCCGGCTGCTGTTCAAGGATGGCAATGCGCCGCGCCTGGTGGAGGTGGTTCCCGCAGACGGCACCACCGGCGTGGACGGCAACGCGCTGCTTTTGGCGCTCTTCGATGAGCCGGTGTTGCACGCCTCGTTGCTCGCGCCCGATGGCATCACCCTCACCCGGCTGTCCACGGCCGAAACCGTGGTAGGACAGGTCGCGGTGGCCGGGACTGCCGTCGCGTTTGTTCCCGGCGCTGAGCTGGAATGGGGGGAACGCTACCGGCTGCGGTTCGGTGCCGGGATCACCGACCTGGTCGGCCATCCGCTCGCCAACCCTACCGAGGTCACCTTTACGGTGGCCTCCTCCTCTGCAGGGAGTGCGCCCATGCTGGATCCGCTCCCCGGGGTGCTGTGCGCGAGCAGCCTCGAGGTCAAGGGCAGCGCGGCGCCGGGCGCCGCGGTGCAGGTGCGCGACGGCGCGCTCATCTTTTCAGGCTTTGCCGATGCCAGCGGCCGCTTCGCGGTCACCGTGCCGCTTGCCGGCAACGGCTACCACATGCTGCGCGTTGCGGCGGTGGACCGCAACACCGGCCTTGCGGGACGCGAGGTAAGCGCGGTGGTGCGGGTGGATTGCAGCGCCCCCACCGTGCTGGGCGCGGCGTTCGACCGCGCGTTGGGAATCATCACCGTCACGTTCAGCGAGGCGATGGACGCAAGCACCTTGACCATCGGCGGTCCAGGCGCCGCGATTCGCCTTTTCGACGCCGACGATCCAATGAAGGCGGAGCAGGGCGGCGCCGTTTCCCTGGGCACGGGCGGTACGGTCGCGGAGGTCCTGCTCTCTGCCGCTTCCGACGCTTGGTGGCGCGGGCGGTCCGTGCGTCTACTCGTCTCACCCCCTGCCGCTGACCTGGAGGGGAACGTGCTCGCGGCCCCCTTCGAGACCCTGTTCCCGGCCGGGGGCGGGGAGGGCGTTCCGGCCGGCTTCCTCACTGCCGAGGTGTTCGACGACACCACCGGCAGGCCGCTTGCCGGTGTGCCGGTCGCGCTGTTCGCTTCTTCCGCCTCCTTACCAGGCGCCGCGGCTGTGGGCAGCCAGCCGCTCGCCACCGTTGCCAGCGACGTGCGGGGGCGCGCCACCTTTACCGGCGACATTGCCGCCGGCCGCTACGCGGTGCTTTTTGTGGGCGAGGGGTATACCCCGGTTGTGCGCCGGCTTGCGCTTGAGCCCGGGCGCGGCGCGGTTGCCTTCGACGCCCGCCTCACCCCGCTCGCCCCGAGCTGCGGCACCCTTGACCCCGCGGTGGGAGGCTTGTGTGAAGGGTCGGGAGGACTCGCCATCGAGGCAAGTCCTGGCGCACTGCCCGGCGGTCAGCCGCTCGCCGTGCGCATGACTGGGCTTTCCAGCCAAGGCCTGCCCGACCTGCTGCCGCTCGGCTGGACGCCGGTGGCAGCGGCTCACCTCCGCCTGGAGGGTGAGGTCGTGCTCCCAGAGAGTGCTCGCTTTGCCGAGGGTGGTGTGCGCCTCGCGTTGCCGCTACCCGACTGGGCGATGGCGGCGGAGCATCTCGTTGCAGTGCGGTACGACCTAAGGTCTGGTTTGTGGCTTTCCCTGGGTGCCGTGGAGCGCATCGCCGGGAGCGGTGGCCAGGCCGTGGCTCGCGTTGCCTTGGTTGGTCCTGGTGTCGTGGCCCTTGTTGTGCCCGACGAACCCGAAGCCATCCGCCCGCCGCTTCCGGCAGGGCCGAATCAACCATTGCTGGGTGCGGCTTCCCCGGAGAGGGTGCCGGAGCTTTCCGCCACGCTGGCCCTCGACCCGCCGGTAGTGCCGCCCACGGGGAGGGCCGTGGCGCGCGTTTCGGCGCGTTCTTCGGACGGCGTCACGCCCTGGCCTTCCGGGCTTGCGGTGCAGGCCGTCCTCGAGGAAAAGCTCGTGCTGGCCGGGGGCGGCACGTTGCTCGAAGCGCCCTTTGCCGCCGATCTCGTGCTCTACCATGGGCCGACTTCTGCAAGCCCCCAGTCCTCGTCCCCTCGCCCCTACTGCGACGGCGGGATGGAGTTTGTTGTTTCGCCCTCGCCGCGGGCGGCCGCGGTGCTGTTGGAGACCGGTTGGGAGGACGTGCGGCTGTACCCCTTCCCCGATCAGCTCGAGCGCGGGTCGCTGCTGGGTCCGGCTGGGGGCAGCGTTTCCTCCCCCGACGGAGTGGAGCTTTTCGTCCCCGAGGGCGGGCTTGCTGAAAAGACGGTGGTGAAGGCAAGGTTGCTGTCGCCGGACGAACTGGCGAGTCTCCCCGAAGTCGCCGGGTACGACACGTTGGCAGCACTGCGTCTGGACTTTTCGGGAAAGAGCCTAGCGCGTCCCGCCACGCTCTCGCTCTTTGTTCCGCCGGCCACACCCCCTGCGGTGGCTTCCGACCCGCGCCTCGTGCTTGCCGAGGTGGTTGAGGCGCCGGCCGACGGCCGCGGGGCGTTGGCGCGCCTTGCTGCGCGCATCAGTCGCGTGGGTGGCGCTGATGCCGGCCCCGAACGTCTCGTGGCTGCGCCCGAGCCGGCGGGTTCCGAGCTGCCGCTCGAAGGGATCGTGCGCGAGGGGCTTTACCTTGTCTTATGGGCGCGGCAACCGATCGGCTTTGCCACCGGGCTTGTGCGCCAGCCGAGCGGCTTCGGCCTTGTGTCCGCGCGTGTCAGCGCGGCCGGGCTGGGCACTGCCGATCTGTCGCGCGAGGGCGGGCGATATACCGTGGTGGCTCCAGCTGCGCAGGGAGTCCTGCTCACCGCCCTCCACCCGAGGCTCGACGAACGCGGCACTGCCCTCCTGGAGGCGCTGCCACCGGGCGGCGTGGTGGTGCAGGACATCGTGGTGCGGCCAGTCGGGCCGGAGATCACGGCCCGCTCGCCCGAGGGCGGGCAAGTGGCGGTGGGCAGTGCGGTAGAGGTCACGTTTTCCGAGGCACTCGATCCTGCAAGCGTCACGGCTTCGACGCTGCGCCTGGAGCTTGCTGATGGCACGGGCAACCCCACCGGTGTGGTGGTGCGGGCAACGGTGCGGCTTGTGGACCGCGTCCACGTGCTGCTGGAGCCCGCGTTTCCGCTTTCGCCAGGGCGTAGCTACGTTGCGATTTTCACCGGTGGTGTGCGCGACCTCTCCGGCACCCCGTACGCGGGTCCCGTGCCGGTGATGTGGCGATTTACCACCGCCGAAGTGGTGGTGCCTGGGGGGCAGGTCCGCCCCGAGCGTTTCCATATTCGCTTGCCGGTTAACGGTGTAGCGGAGATCTACGGTGACCCGGGCGCACTGCCTGTTGCGCCTGCCGGTCAAGCCCCCTGGACGGTGTCGCCGGAAGTGGAGGGGCCGCTGGCCGATCCGGTGCGGGACAGCTTCCCGGCGCGGTCCGACGGCTCTTTTTCCGGCACGGTTGGTCACCCGCCGGGCTTCCCTGTCACCTTGGCCAGCCGCGTCTGGGTGACGGTGCTTGATTCTGCGGGTGAGGTTGCGGCGCGTTTCCGCCTCGGGCCTTTCGTGACCGAAGACGGCAGGGGCTTCGTTGCCCCGGCCGGCGAGGCGGTGCGCTACACCACGCCAGAGGGCATTACGGTGGAAGTGGGCGAAGCGGCCTTCGAGGAGCCCACGCTCGTCACGGTCACCACCCTCGATCCGGCTACGCTGGGTGTGGTCACCCCGCAGGGCATGGCGCTTGCCGCGTACATCAACGTGGACTTTGCGGGCGAGGCGCATGAGACGCTGCGCCTGAAGGTCCCGGCGGCAATCCCTGCCGAAGTGCCCGACGGGGCCCTCGCCATTGTGGGCTCGCCGGTAGACCTCCCGTGGGGTCGTCGCTTGAGACTACTCTCCGTCGGCCAAGTGGGCAGCGAAGCAAACGGTGCGCGCTACCTGTCCAACGCCCCTGAGCTGCAGCCCGAGCCCGCCGCCCAGGGGGCCGGGCTCAGGGTTGGGGAGTCCGTGGCGGGCAGCAGCCGTGCGCAAGTCCTCAACGAAGGCGGCGCCACCACCTGCCGCGACGTCAAGCGGCAGGGAATCTCCAAGTGTTTCATCGAGACGGTGCTGATGGAGTTTTCCGCCAAGACTACCGCGGCATGGTTTTACGCGCTTGGTGGGGGGCTCGGCCTGATTGCCGGCAGCATCGCGCAGGAGATGGGCGCTGAGTTTGCGGCCGTTTACAACGCCTACGCCGACACCTGGGTCTATCTGCCCGTCCCCCATAATTGGAACGGCCATTACCTCTTGCCCGTGCCCTTCAACTCTCCCCTGCGCATCGTCCAGCGCGACACCGCCACCGGCTGGGTGCTCACGGAGGCTGACTTGGAGCCGGTGACGCCCGGCACAATGGGCATCATCGAGAGGGACATTGTGCTGGGGGCAGAGGCGCGACGACCGCTGCTGGTGGGCGCCGTGCCGTTCAACGTCATCCGCTTTGCTGCGCCGCCGCCGGGGCGCAGGCAGGCGATAAGCTTACAGCTTTTGGCAGAAACCGACGAGCATGGGCTGACCCGCATCCTTACCGATCCCGATTTCCCGTTTGCTGAACGTACCCGCATCGAGGTGTACGACTACGCCCCGGCGTTGCCTGCGGACCCGAACGCCGAGCCGCAGGCGCCGCGCCGGGTCGTTCCTGCCTCAGGGTCAGCCTGTGAGGTCTCCTCGTGCTTGCCTTCGGCAAGCTTTTCGCGCAGCGAGGAACTGGTGGTTGTTGTCCACCCTGCGGATCTTGCATGGGACGCCATGACACCCTTCGAGCTGCGGTTCAACCGCGCGTTGGACGGTACGAGGGAAGAAGAGCTGGACACCGTCGTCTCGCTGACGGACCTCGACACGCAAACCGCGGTGCCGGTAGCGGTGGAGCTGGTGGCGGGTTCCACCCGGCTTTCCGTCAAGGCCAAGAGCTTCCTTTCTGCCGGCCACAGCTATCGGCTTGCCCTTGAGCGGCCGGAGCTTTTGCGCACCAGGGGCGGTCAGAGCGCCTGGCCGGAGCCCCGTGAATTCTTCTTCCGGGTCCAGTCGGTGGGTGGGACGCCCGCGGCTTCCACGCCGGAGGGAGTGCAGGCGCTGGGGGATACCGACGAGGCGCGCGACATGCTTTCCTTTGGCAACGTGCTGCTGGTCGGTTCGGCCACCGGCCGGCTTGTGGCCATTGACCGGACGCTTTCCCCAACTGACAGCCACAGCGTTGGCAGGTACCGCATCCGCGCTCTTCGCAACGGCCAGGACGAGCAAATCCGCTCTTTTGCTGCCGATGCCCATAACCGCCTCTACTACGCTGCCCTCAGCGGTTCCACCTGGGCCATCAAGGCGGTGCGGGTGGAGGATGTGCTGCACGCTTCGCCGCAGGCCTGTACGGGGCAGCCGGAGTGGGCAGCGGGGCTTCCGTGCTTTGATGCGGTAGTAGGCGGCGTGCGTATCGCGTATGCCCTGGGTACCACCTCGGGGCTGAGCGGCTCGGAGTGGCTGGCCCTCCATGCCCTGCCCACCGGCACGCCCACCGACCTGGAGGTGCTAAGCCAGGATGACGTGGGTCCGGCCCTGGAGCTTGCGCCGTTCTACGCCGCGTACGAGGGCACCGGCATGAGCGAGCAAGGGGATGGCACCGTGCGGTTCGAGGTGACCCTCCGTTCCAGCTATCAGCCGCCGCCGGCGTGCCCGGCGGAGGAAGGCAGGGCCGCCACCCAACGCATCACCGTGGACAACCTCACCACAGGGGAAAGCTGGTCTTTTGATGTTCAAGGGGAGCGGCGGGTTTCTCTGGTTGCCCGGAAAGGTGACGCCTTGCGGGTGCGGCGCAACCTCAGCACCCTCGGCTACGTGGCCATCCTCGGCTCGGGCATCACGGTTGTGGATTTGAACCGCTTTTACGGTGTCCCCTTGCCTGCGGGCAGCTCTGGCACTTCCCAATGCGGCAGGAGGCTGGGGTCGTACGAGGGTCAAGACATCCAATGGCCGCCCTGCGCCTATCCTGGTGGCGATCCCGCCAACGCCGGGGCGCTTGCCGGCCTTGACCTTGCGCCGTCGGTGGCGCCGATTTCAACCACGGGCTGTGGCGAGGGCGAGCCGTGCCGGGGGGCGGGGAGCATCGACGTCTTCGCGCCCCGGCTGCACATTGGCATGGTGCACGCAAGCGCCCCGGTGGCCGAGCCGGGGGCCATGGCGGCGGCGGGGGTGGATGCCTGCTTGCGAACCGTTGGCGGGGAGCGCGTGCAGCTGCGCGACGTGGCGCTGGCGCCAGAGGTCAGGTGGGTGGATTACGGCATTCGGGGAGGAAGCGACGGCAGCTTTTCCAACCCGCCGAAGGGCTTCAAGCCTGTGGAGAAGAGCGGTGACTTGCTGTTCGTTTCCCTGGGTCCTGCTGGCATCTTGGTCTACGACGTCTCCGACCGGACCTTTGCCGTCATTGGCAGGCTGTACGTTCCCGGGCATGCGGTTTTCAGGCTCCAGGTGGACGTGCGGCGGAGGTTGCTGTTTGCTGGGGGCACAGACGCCGAGGGCAAGCCGTTTATTGACGTCTTTGACCTCGCCGCGGTGAACGGTGCGCCGGGCATGGTCTTTGCGCCCCAGCCCGTTGCCAGTCTCCAGGCTCCATGGACCACCAACCACCTAGCCCTTGACCCTTCCGGCACGGGGCTTTTGGACACCTGGGATCAGGGGCGTGGGGCGGTGGCTGTGCCTTACGCTTCCCCGCACTTTGTCTTTGTGCGCCTGTTGCCTGCGCAAGGAAGCGGAGGCGCAGGGGTGCGGGAGGCGCTGCGAGGGCCGCTTGTGCCCCTGGGCGTAGAAGCCGCCAAGGGCAAGGAGGAAGAAACGACGGCGGTGTTCAAGGTGCGGGTGGCGCTGCCTGGTTCGCTGGGGCCGGAGCTTTTGGTGAAGGTGGAGAGCGTGCGGGGGGTGCCGGAGGAGCGACAGCAGCTTGAGCGGGAAAGCCTTGGGGGTTACGAAGCGCTGCCTGGGGGTCCCGGTTGGCCGGAGCGGCAGGTGTTTGTTACCTTGCGGCGTCTTTCCGACGGCAGCGGGGGTGCTGTCTCGGAAAACGGCTTCAACCTTTACGAATCCGTGGAGACGGTTGTGCTCATTGCCGATCCGCGGGCTCGCCGGGACTACAGCCGGCAAGTTTCCGATGACAAGGCCGACGAGGCGACCCAGTGCCGGCGCTGTACGTGGCCGAGTTTCCTGCCGCCAGGTGCCAACGTCAAAGAGCTTTTGGCCGGAGGTCGGTACCTGCGAGCCATCTTGGCCGTGGACCCGGGTCGGCGTGGCAGCTCGGTGGCGCAGGCGACGGAAGCCGCTTTGGAGTTTTTCCGCCAGCATAGGGCCAGCTACCCGGCGCCTGTGGGCCTGGCGGAGCTGCCCGCATGGGCCGATGCGGTGCCCTCGCCGATCCAGGTCTCGCAGGCCGAACCTGCGGCCAACCCTGCCTTTTGGTGGGCGGGGGAGGCGGGAGCCCGCGTGTCGTTGGTAGCTGGTGAGGTACTGCTTGCGACCACCGACTTTGCATGGCCAGGGCGCATGCTGGAGGTTGCCCTTGCGCGCACCTACCGCTCCGGCACCTTGGGCTACGGTCCCTTGGGTGCTGCTGGCTGGCACTGCGTGCTTTTTGCGCACCTGCGGGAGATAGGCACCACCGGCGAAGTGGAGTACCACGACGGGCAGGGCAACGTTTTCCGCTTTGTGCCGCGCTCGCTGCCCTTGCCTGCGGGGTACGAGGAGGATGCCGGGGGTTCGTACCACGTGCCCAAGGGGCTTTTGCTGCGGCTGCAGAAGCTTGCCGGGGGTGGTTGGCGGCTTTTGGATTCCAGCCACAACGCCATGTACTTTGATGCTTCCGGCCGGTTGGTGGCGCTTTCCGACCGCCTGCGGCAAAACAGGCCGGCCGAGCAGCAAGGCAACACCATTCGGTTTACGTACGATGGCTTCGGGCAGCTGGTGGGGATCGAGGATGACTACGGCAGGAGCTACCGTCTGGAGTACTACAGCAACCCCAAGCCAGCATCTGAAGGTGGGGATGGGCCGCGGTACGGGTTGCTGAAGAAGGTCACGGACTTTGCCGGGCGCAGCGTGGAGTACGACTACGACGAGGATCGGCGCCTTGTAGCCGTGAGGCTGCCGGAGGTGACAAACCCCGTGGGCGAGTACGCGCAGTTCTCGTACACCGGCGCTCACAGGCCCACGATCACCTACCGCTACAACCCTTCTGCCAACGTCTCCGCCGACGAGGGCAGCACCACCGCCATCCTGCACGGAGCCTTTGCCAAGCTGCGCGTGGAGGGGTTTGCTCAGCCGGGCAGCGACGTCCTGCGCGTCCGCCTCGCGTACGATGCCAGCAGCGGCCGGGTGACGACCGTTGCTTTCCCGACCCCTGGCGAGCAAAACGATGCTGGTGCGAGCGTGGCTTGGGCTTTCGGCTTCGAGCCCGAAGGCAGCGCCTCGCCAGCCAGCCACGCCACCCTCACCGCGCCTTGGGGCCACGTGAGCGAGTACACGCTGGCTTCCGGCCGGATCACGAAGCTTGCGCAACAGCTTGAGGTCACGGGCAGCGACGGTTCCGTGGAAACGCGGGAGGTGGCGAGCGAGTACGAATATGGTGAGGATGGACAGCTCGTCAGGGCAAAAAACCCTGACGGCGGCACTGTGCAATACCAGCATGAGCAGGGTGGGGATCGGCTCAACCAGCGCAAGCTCACCCAGGTGGACGTCGTAGCGGACGGCACATCCAGCTACCAGCTTCACTACACCGTGGCGGAGGGGGATGAAAACACCCCCGGGTGTCCGGCGATGGGTGGGGTCACTGCCGACAACCACCTCACCGGCGTTACCGACCCGGAGCAGCGGACATTTTCCTTTGCGCTGCCGGCCTTTGCCGGCGAGGATGCGAAGAACAAAGGCGTGTTCGCGGGCGTGTGCGAGGGGAGCGGTGGTAGCCTCACCGTTGGCCACATCACCAACTTCGACGAATTTGGGCGGGTGCGTTCCTTTGCTACCCAGCGTGGTGAGGACCGGACAAGGATTCGGGTGCGCCACTACTTTGGTCCTGCCCGCAACGGCCAGCCGGAAGGGGGGTTGCTAGAGCGCACCGAGCGCGGTTGGCAGGATCGCTTGCTCGAGCAGTGGTACAGCTATGACCGCTACGATGCTCTTGCCAGCATCACCGACGGCTTTGGCCGCGACGAGTTTGTCAACGACGCCTGGGGTCGGGTCGTTGAGGCGCGTGAAGGGCTGAGCATCGGCAACTTCCCCGCGGTCAACGCCACCACCCAGCGCGCCTACGATGCTGCCGGGAGGCTGGTACGGGAGCGGCGCTTCCAAACCGGTGTTGGCTGGGTGGAAACCCGCTTTACGTACAACGCCCGGGACCAGCTGGCAAGCCTCCAGCAAACCGGGCTTGCCGGTCCGGAGCCGGGTGGTGGTTTGGTGGAGGGGACGACCGTCTACGGCTACGACGCCTCCGGGCGGCTTGCCACCGTCACCAGCCCCGCCGGCATCGTCACCACCATCAGCTATGACAGCGCCAGCAGGGTCTCCTCGGTGCAGACTGGCGCCTCCGGCGCTCGCCGGCGTGGGTATGACGAGGTGGGCCGGCTTGTCTTTACCAGCGACGGTCATGAGGGCTTGTGGTGGGCGAAGTACGACCAGCGTGGGCGGCTTGTACAGGAAAAGCTTCCCACCGGTGCGTTCATCGAGCGCAGGTACAACGACGCCGGCGAGCTGACGGATGAGATCACCTACGCCGATGACACGCGGGCCACCATCTTGGCCAAGGTGGAGTTTGTGCCCAACGGTGTCGGGGCTTTTTCGGCGATCAAGCGGTGGATTGCCTTGGGGCAGCAGGAAGGCCAAAGCGGCGAATGGCTCATCACGAAAAACAGCTTTGACCCCAGCGGGCGGCTGGTGAAGGTCACCCAAGGGCCCACTGGTATTGAGCGCACCCTGCTGACCCGTTCCTTCGAGGACGGCACGGGTCGCTTGTTGGAAGAAAGGGATGGGATTGGCAACGCAACGCGCTACAGCTACGAGGCCAGCATCCCGGAGCCGAGCCAAGTTGAGCTTGTGGAAGTAGGTGACGGCGAGCCGCTTGTCGTCAGCACCAGCTACGAGTATGACGCCTTGGGCCGCGTGCTTGCTTGGCAAACCGGCATGACAAGGACGCAGCTGGGGCTGGACGAAGCTGGCAACGTCCTGCAAAGGGAAACGGGGGGCGTAGGCGTGGCGGTGACCTACGACGGGCGGGGGCTTGTCCGCTCGGTAAGCCGCCTCGGCATCGGTGAGCTTGTGCGCTACGGCTACGACCGCGATGGGCGCGTGCTTGTGGCTGGCACCTTGCGCGAGGGTGGGGGTATCGAGACCATCACCGCCACTTACGACACAAGCGGGCGTTTGGCAAGCCGCACCCTGCCTGGCTCGCCCCCGGAGACGTTTACCTACTTCCCGGACGACACCTTGGCGAGCCACACCACCCGTGACGGCATCACCGTGAGCTACACTTACGACCGAGGAAACCGCATGATCGCAGCGGTGCCGGCGCTGGTAGCAGGCGTGGCGCTTGCAGCTTCCCTGACGCCTTTGGACGGCGGGGACCGGTTCAGCTACGACCCCCTCTCGCACGTGCTGGAAGCCAAGGTGGTGGCAGCTGCGGACGCTGGCGCCCGCACCCTTGACCCTGCCGTGCGCAGCGTCTCCTTTGCCGCCTACGACCTGCGCGGCTTGCCTGGGGAAGAGCGGGTGGGGGTGTGGGGGCAAGGCCGCGTGCGGCGGCGCTACGACCCCTTTGGCAACCCGGTCGTCACCTTGCTTCCTTTTGAACTTGTGGCCGGAAGCGAGCTTGCTGGCGTTCTCAAGGAATTTGACGCCCTCCACCGTCCCACCGTTGTCCGTGGGGCTTCGCCGGAGGGCGTGGCGGTGGCGTCGTTGCCCTTTGGGGCGGAGTACCGCTGGCGTGGGCTTGGGCGGCTTGAAGAGGAAGCCAGCTTGGGTGGCTCGGGCCTGCGCCGGCGCTTTGGCTACGCCGGTCCTGCCGGGCGGCTGAGCTTGCTTTCCTTTGGCAGCGACAAGGGCAGCCTGGGAAGCTTTTCCTTCCTTTGGCAAGAGGCGGTGGCAGCCAAGGCCTTCCGCAGGGTGGAGCCGGGCGGAGCTGGCGTGCTTGCTTCCTTTGCGGCCTCGTGGGTGCAGGATGCGGGGCTGCGGCTCACGAGGGCGCAGGCGTGGGGAAGCGACGGTCGCAGCCTAGGGGTGTGGGACTTTACCTACGGCC